>Ga0233425_10000528_pt1 | contig 97634 bp, 61 predicted proteins | sample Watercolumn_Towu_2_FD_181712 | JGI IMG/M metagenome (GOLD analysis project Ga0233425, IMG submission 181712) | Freshwater microbial communities from Lake Towuti, South Sulawesi, Indonesia - Watercolumn_Towuti2014_140_MG | ecosystem: Environmental > Aquatic > Freshwater > Lake | place...
GCCACCCGCACCGGGGGGCTGACGCCCCCCGCTCGCCTGGTCCGTAGCGCCGCTCGCCTCGGCCGATTCACGTCCCGCCAGCCGCTCCACCATCTCCGCGCCGTCAAAGTACGACCGCAACGCCCCGGCCGCCTCCGGATGCGATCGCAAAAACTCCTCGCGATCCACCGCCTCCCCCGAATCCACGCGGCGAAAATACTCCGCCAGAACCTCGTCCACCGACGGAGAGCCTTCCGGCACCGACTCATCGTGTTGGCCCATCTGCATCCCTCCCGTCGCACGAGCACTTTGCGATTTCGCTTCCCAGCCGACGGCGCTTTGACCGTGACGGCTCGCGACCGATCAACGTCAAGAGGTAGGAATGCCGCTCGAAAGCGGATCGACCGCGGATTCTGCCAGATTTTCGCCACGCGATCCACTGAGTTTGCAGCCGAGGCCCTCGTCGCCTTGCGTATTTGCCACCGAGCCACAAAGGTTCGGGCTATCGGCGGCGGCTGGCCCAGGCGAAGTAGCCGACTCCGGCCGCGATCAGTGCCAGGCCGGACAGCGACTGCACCGGCTTGTCCACGAACATGCTGACGAGCGCGGCGGCGAAGGCGAGAAGATACACAGCGGGCGTGAACGGGTAACCCCAGGTGCGGTAGGGGCGGTCGAGGTTCGGCAGCCGGGCGCGGAGCACGAACACGGCCCCCACGGCCATCGCGTAGAAGATTGATCCGCCGAAGATCACGAAGTCGGTCAGCGCGTCGAAGGCAGCGTCCGCACGTACTTTCGGACCCGATTTCCAGACAAACACTACGATCATCAGGATCACGGTCCACACGCATTGCATCACGATCGCGTTGGCCGGAGTCCGGAAGCGGGGATGTACGTGCCGCACGGTTTCCGGCAGCAAGCCGTCGCGGGCGATCGCAAAATAAATCCGTGGACCGGTCAGCATGTTCGAGTTGACGGCACCGAAGGTCGAACACATCACCCCGACCGCCGCAATCTTGGCTCCCCACGGACCGAACAACTTTTGACAAACATCGCTGACGAGCACTTCGGACTTCGCCACCTGATCGAACGGCAGCACGAGGTGGTAGCTGACAACGGCGCCGACGTACAACAGAATCACAATGCCCACGCCGAGCGTCAGGGCGAGCGGCACGTTGCGTTGCGGGTGATGGATTTCCTCGGCGACCGGAGCGATGTTGATCCAGCCGTCGTAAGGCCAAAAGACCGCGATCATCGCCACTCCGATCGCCCGCCACACGCTGCCGTCCATCGTCTGCGGCCACATCGGCGACAGGTTGGCCGTGTCGGTTTTTCCGAGCAGCACCGGCAGGCAGATCAAGCCGGCGACAAAGCCGACCTTGATCACCGCCGTCGCGTTCTGGACGTTGGCTCCCCAGCGCGTGCCGATCACGTTGATGGCCGACAGGCCGATGACGATCGCCAGCGACAGCACCGCCTGCATGATCCGATCCATCGGCACGAGCACGTTGAAATAGATCACCGTCGCACACGCCAGCGCCCCGAGCGACCCGGTGCGGATGATCCAGAATTCAGTCCAACCCCACAGGAACGCGGGGAGCCGCCCGTACGCTTCGCGCAGGTAAACGTACGGCCCGCCGGCGTGAGGCAGCATCGCGGCGAGTTCGGCCAGGGCGAGCGATCCGCAGATCGTGACGAGGCCGATCGCCACCCAGACCCCGATCGACAGTCCAAAGCTCTGCAACCCCGCGGCGACTTGCGACTCTTTCAGGAAGATTCCCGAACCGATGATCGACCCGACGACCACGGTGATCGCATCGAACGGACCGAGCACGCGCGGCAGCGTGTGCGGATCATCCGCGACGGCCGGAGGGTTGGTCGGTTCAGCCAAGGGATGACGCCTCCGGCGGAGTCTCAAGGAATCGGTTGCGCTGGTGGGCGAGATCGTATCCCGATGGTGAATCGCGAACAAGCACGCAGGCGAACGCCTCGACGTCGTCACACGATAATGTCCATCTCCAGAAACCGATTCGGGTTCGTCTGGTATTCGGCGGCGAGTTGCTTGAGCGTCTGTCAGCGGGTGATGTGGTGCGGGTTTTCGAAAGCGGGTTGCTCGGCGGGCAGGTTCAGCAGCAGTTTTTTCTGGATCAGCATGGCTCGGAGCTTGCGGGTTTTCATTTCGCCCGAGCACTCGTTCGTCAAGCAGATCAGATACCGTTCGCCGACCGTGGGCTGTCCGAGGTCGCGGCGGATCTGGCCGACCGAAAACTTCTCGGCGATTTCGTTGAGCACCGCGTTGAGGTAGTACCAGTAGTCGTCCTTCGGCAGCGGGATGATCGAATCGTGCTCGGTCGTTTTGCGAGACTGGGCGAGGATCGTCTCGGTTGCCACGCGGTTCAGAAACACTTCCTGGCAGCTCTTCTCAAGGATCGTTCGAATCTGCAGCTTGCCGTCGCGGATGATGTTGAGCGACACGTTCAGCCGATCGAAGAACTCGCGCCGTCGCCACTCGGCGCGAGCTCGCCAGCGGCCGTACCACACGCCAAGCACGGTGAACACGGCAGCGATGCCGATGCCGACGATTTTATCCTGAAGGTGTTTTTGAATTGTCTCGATGAGCTCTTGCATCGCACGGCCTTCACTTCCCGGCGTTGGGTGGCATCAGATCCCGCACGGCCGCGGACATCGCGGTCAGGCCGGTGCGGATTGTGGGTTCGGGGTCGGGGTAGTACAGGGCCGAATGCAGAGTCGGCAGTGGCTTGCCGGCTTTCGTCATCGCTTCCAGACGTTGCGGTGACACCGAGCCGAGTTTGAACATGAAAATCGGCACACCGGCGAGACCGTACCTCGAAAAATCTTCGCCACCCATCGATGGTTCAGACGGCTCGACGTTTTCTTTGCCGAGTGCCCGATGAAACACGGGGACGAGGCGTTCGACCAGCCGTTCGTCGTTGAACATGGCGGGGGTGGTGTCCGAGAGTTCGATCGTCGGCTCCGGGGCGTTTGCGCTGGCGGCGGCGGCCTTGGCCTTGCGGGCAATCCCGTCGAGCAGTCGCTTGCGGACCTCCGGCGTGTAGCTCCGCACAGTCAGTTGCATGCGACACGAATCGCCGATGATGTTGTGTTTGGTGCCGCCGTGGATCGAACCGACCGTGATCACGGCGGGGTCGAACGGAGAATTCTCGCGGCTGACCAGCGATTGCAGGTCCACGATGAAATGCGCCGCCTGCACGACCGGATCGATCGCGCGGTTGGGAGCCGAACCGTGGCCGCCGCGCCCGCGCATGACGACATCGACCGCGTCCGTGTTTGCCAAAGCGAAGCCGGCTCGGTGGCCGATCTTCCCCGCCGGCAGCTCGTGATCGACGTGCAGAGCCAGCGCGAAGTCCGGCTTCGGAAACCGCGTGAACAGGCCGTCGTTCAACATGGCGACCGCGCCGCTGACAATTTCTTCCGCCGGTTGTCCAAGGAAAATCACGGTGCCGCGCCAGGCGTCCTTGTTCGCAGACAGATACCGAGCCATCCCGATCAGGCAGGTGATGTGGATGTCGTGCCCGCAGGCGTGCATCGCGGGGGCGTCGGTGCCGAACCGGTCCTTCGTCATCACCTTCGAAGCGTACGGCAGGCCGGTGGCTTCGAGGACCGGGAGCGCGTCCAAATCCGAACGCAGCATCACCGTCGGTCCGGCTCCGTTTTTGAGCACCCCCACGATGCCCGTCTTCCCGACCCCCGTGGTCACTTCGCAACCGGCCGCCTTCAACTCGGCCGCCAACTTCGCCGCCGTCTGGACTTCCATGAAAGACAACTCGGGGGCTGCGTGGAATTCTCTGTAGAGCGCGACCAGGTCGGGGCTTTGCTTCGCGATCCAATCGGCCGACTTGTCCTGCGCGCGCCCGGACGCCGCGATCGTTGTAACCACAACCGCGATCACCACCACTGCCAGCTTGCTGCGACTCATGGATGCACCTCCGAATTGGGATTCCGGATGACAACGCAGGAATTCGGGCAGGATATCCCGCCCACTCCGATCAGGCGAGCGGGGTCGCAAATCCGCCGGTTGTTCGCTGGCATTCTCGCTTGGTCGAAACCGGGGGACTCACGTCCCCCGCGCGCCAAAACCTGAGACAAACAAAAAAAACGCGAAACCTTTTCCCGTGGAGACGGTTTGATCGCTATGGCTTCGAAACCCCCCGGCTTGTGGGGGTCAGAAGACCGACGTAAGATTGTGTCGCCCACGCCCTTGGGCCAGCCGACGACCGGCTGGCGACTTTTTCTTCGGAGGTGAAGCATGTCGCGTTCGATGCCCGGTTCCACGCTGCAATGGGTTGCCACGCTCGGCTTGGCGGCCGTCGTCCCGGTGGCGGCAGTGATGGCCCCTGTCCATGCCGCACAACCGAAAGCGGTGGCCAAAAAGTCCGAAACAAAAGACTCGGTGACGATCCGCCCCGCAGGCGAATCGACATCGAACGGGAACGGCCCGAAGGTCACGACCGTCGTCCCGCCGGAAAAAGACTTCCGCGCGGTGGCGAAGAAAACCGACGACGCGATCCTCGCGGAACTCAATCGGGTGAAGGCACCGATCGCCGGGAAGTGCTCCGACGAGGATTTCCTGCGTCGCGTCAGCTTCGACATCGCCGGGACCGCCCCGTCGTCCAGCGAAATGACTCTGTTCGGCCTCGACCCCGACCCGAGCAAGCGATCAAAAGTCGTGGACCGTCTGCTGGCGTCGAAGGAGTACGCCGAGAACTGGACCCGCTACTGGCGTGATGTGATTCTGATGCGGGCCACCGACCCGCGCTCGAACCTCGTGCGGAAATCGTTCGAGCCGTGGATGGCCGAGCAGCTTCAAAAGAACGTCTCGTGGGACAAGATCGTCACCGAAATCCTGACCGCCACCGGCGAAGTCGAGGAAGTTGGCGACACAATTCTCGTGATGGCTCAAGCGGGCGAAGCGGACGAGGTCGCCTCCGAAGCGTCGCGCATCTTCCTGGGCATCCAGATTCAATGTGCCAACTGTCACGATCATCCCAGCGACCAGTGGAAGCGCGAGCAGTTCCATCAGTTCGCCGCTTTCTTCACGCGCATCCGTCTGCAACAGCGCAACATGCCGATCGGGTTTGATGTCGGCTCGGTGCAACCCGGCGGCGACGGAATGCGCGACCGGTTCCTCGCGTCGCTGGAGAACCCCGAACAGTTGTTTCGGATTCTGGATCGCAATCGCGATGGCAAGATCACGAAGGAAGAAGCGTCTCGAGGCCCGGGAGGCGGCGGGCCGGGACAGTTCGCCCGCATCATCGAACTCGCCGACACGGACAAGGATGGCGCGGTGACGGTCGAGGAACTCAAGAAGATGCCTCGTCCCGAAGCGCGGCCGGGCCGGGGTTCCGAAGAGTATTTCATGCCGGACCTGGAGCACCCGACGGCGAAGGGGACGAAGATTGACCCGCAGTTCTTCGTCAACAACGCGAAACCCGGAACCGGCCTGTCCGATGCGGATCGTCGCGACAAGGTGTCGAAGTACATCACGTCTCGCGACAACCCGTGGTTCGCCCGCGCGTTCATCAACCGCATCTGGTACGAACTCGTCGGCGAAGGCTTCTACATGCCCGTGGACGATCTCGGCCCCGAGCGCGAAGCCAAGTATCCGGCCGCGCTGGAAGCTCTGCGAGCCGGTTTCGTGGCGAACAACTACGACATCCAGTGGCTGTTCAAAGCCATCACCGCCACCGAAACGTATCAACGCAAAATTCGCCCGCGCGACGCATCGCAAAGCACGCCCGCGTTCGCTTCCGCGACCCCCAGCCGCCTGCGAGCCGATCAACTGTTCGACGCGGTGCTGAACGCGCTGGGGATCAACGAAGCGTCGCTGCCCAATCCCAACCGGTTCGGCGGTCCGGGCGCGCAGCGGCTCGGCGACCGATCGCCGCGCGGTCAGTTCCACTCGCTGTTCGGCACCGACCCCTCGACGCTCCCCGAAGACGTGACCGGCACCGTGCCGCAAGCGCTCTTCATGATGAATGATTCGACGATCGCGGGCCAACTTCGCGGCTCAGGTGGCACGCGGCTGGCTGGGATTCTCAACAAGTTCTCGAACGACAAGGACGCCCTGACCGAGCTGTTCATCAACGTCCACGCCCGCGAGCCATCCGCCGCCGAGTTGAAAACGTGCCAGGATTACATTCACCAGGTGAAGAATCGGTCGGAAGCGTTCGAAGACATCCTCTGGAGCCTGCTCAACTCGACCGAGTTCCAGACGAAGCGATAACGATCTCCCCTCGCCCTCGAAGGGGGAGAGGGGCCGGGGGTGAGGGGCGGGCGTCTCTGAACCCATGATTGCAAGGAGACCGCCAGACCAAGCGACCCCCTCACCCTAAACCTCTCCCCCAAGGGGAGAGGGGACTACGAAATCAAATCCACCCACCAACCCCATCGAGGGCCAAAGCCATGACCACAACCATCCTCGAAGACATCACCCTGACGCGACGAGGCGTGTCCCGTCGCAGCTTCCTGCACACGCTCTCGGCCGGAGCCGTCGCCGCTGGGGCCGTCAACTTCCGCGACTTGATGGCACTGCAAGCGGACGAACTTCGCAAGGACGGCCGCGCGATGATCCTGCTGTGGATGGAGGGCGGGCCGAGCCAGCTCGAAACGTTTGACCCGAAGCCCGGCACCGAAAACGGCGGTCCGACCGAAGCGATCGACACGGCAGTCTCCGGCATCCGCATCGCCAAGGGTTGGGAAGAAACCGCGAAGGTGATGAAGGACGTCGCGCTGATCCGCTCGATGACCAACAAGGAAGGCCAGCACCAGCGGGCACGCTACCAACTGCACACCGGGTATCTTCCGTCCGGCAGCGTGCGGCATCCGAGTTTGGGGTCGTGCATCGCGAAAGAGATCGGCGACCCGAAGTCCGATCTGCCGACGATCTGCTCCGTCACGCGTGGGCAGGTCGCCTCCGGAAGCGGAGCGGGTTTCCTGGGCGTCGACTACGAACCTTTCGTCATCCAGAACCCCGGGCAGATGCCGCAAAACGTGACGCTCACGACCGACAAGTCGCGGTTCGAGCGTCGGCAGGGGTTGCTCGGCAAGCTGGAGCATGACTTCGCCGGGCGCGGTGGCGAAACGGCGGTGAACGACCACAAACTGCTCTACGAAAAGACGGCCAAGTTGGTGCTCAGCCCGCACGTCAAGGCGTTCGATTTCAGCAGCGAACCGGCGGACCTCAAGAAGCGCTACGGCGAAACCGATTTTGGTCGCGGATGCCTGCTGGCTCGCCGGTTGGTCGAACACGGCGTGACGTTTGTCGAGGTCCGTTCCGACGGCTGGGATACGCATCAAGAGAACTTCTCGGCCGTCACGCGAAATGCCGGCCAGGTCGATCCCGGCATGGCCACGCTCATCGCCGACCTGAAAGACCGCGGGATGCTCGATCGGACGCTGGTCGTGTGGATGGGCGAGTTCGGCCGCACGCCGCGCGTCAACCCGCGCAACGGTCGCGATCACTACCCGCGCGTGTTCAACGCCGCCATCGCCGGTGGCGGCATCCGCGGAGGCCAGGTGATCGGCGGCTCGTCGCCCGACGGCATGGCGATCAAGGACGATCCGGTGACCGTCCCCGATCTCTTCGCCTCGATCTGCAAGTCGCTCAAGGTCGATCCCACGAAAGAAAACCTCAGCCCCATCGGCCGCCCACTCAAGATCGTGGACGGCGGATCACCGGTCGCCAAGCTATTCGGGTAATGAGCCAAGACTTCCGAGGTCTTGAAGACTTCGGAAGTCTGTTTCAATGTTGCGGGTCACGCGACGGCAACCCGGCTGCTCCAAGCAGCCGGGTTGCTTCGTTTTGGTCGCGTCGATGTGTATCGTATTCCGATCGGCCACCGAGCCGTTGGCCGATCCGGCACCGCGAGAACTCCGCATGAACTACATCGACGCCCATTCTCACATCTGGACACCCGACACCGTTCACTACCCGCTGGCCCCCGGTTTCCGGCGGGCCAACATGGAGCCTGCCAGCTTCACCGTCGAGGAGCTTCACAAGTTGATCAAGCCCGCGGGCGTCAACCGGGTCGTGCTGATTCAAATGTCGTTTTACGGGCACGACAACACGTACATGCTCGACGCGATCAAGAAGTTTCCCGGCCAGTTCTCGGGCGTGGCGGTGATCAATCAGGACGGGATGCAACCCGACCGCGACATGCGGACTCTCAAGCCGCTCGGTGTTCGCGGCTTTCGCATCTACCCGGCCAACCGGCCGTTCGACCGCTGGCTCGACACGCAGTCGTTCGACAAGATGTTCGCCTGCGGGGCCGAAGAAAAACTGGCGATGTGCTGCCTGATCGACCCCAACGCGCTCCCGGACCTCGACCGGATGTGCCGCAAATTTCCGTACACTCCAGTCGTGATCGACCACCTGTGCCGGATCGGTGTCAGCGGGAAAATCGACCCGGCCGACGTGGCGGCTCTGTGCGGGATGGCCAGGCACAAGCAAGTGACCGTCAAGGTCTCGGCGTTTTACGCGCTGGGCCAGAAGAAACCGCCGTACCTCGACCTGACGGACCTCATCAAGTCCGTCTACGACGCATACGGCCCGCAGCGCTTGATGTGGGCGACCGATTGCCCGTACCAAGTCGTGGACCACACGTACCAGCAGTCGATCGACCTGATCCAGCACGGCCTGAAATTCCTCACCGCCGACGACAAGGAGTGGATTCTGAGGAAGACGGCGGAGAGGGTGTTCTTCTCGTGACGTGAAATGTCCAATATTCAACACTCAATATCCAATGTCCAAGTGACCGAAGTTGCAGCGTCTTGACTTGAAAATTGGATATTGAGTGTTGGACATTGGATATTCCTACACTGCTACCGACTAGCTGATCCATATTCACTCTCGCCCGCCAAACATGGACTCCCGTTACCGCATCGCCGATACCTCCAGCATCATCTCCCCCGCGCTCGTTGTCTTTCGCGAACAGATGGAGGACAACCTGCGGCGGATGATCGCGATCGCCGGGCGAGCCGACCGGCTACGGCCGCATTGCAAGACGCACAAAATGCCAGCCGTGACGAAAATTGAACTGGCGCATGGTATCGGCAAGCACAAGGCGGCCACGTTCGCCGAAGCGGAGATGCTCGCGGACGCGGAGGTGAAGGATATCTTCCTGTCGTACAACCTCGTCGGGCCAAACATCGCGCGGGCGGTGGCCTTTCGGAAAAAGTATCCGAACGTCGCGCTCAAAGTGCAGGCAGATCATCCACGTCCGGTCGCGGAACTCGGTCGAGCCATGCAGGCCGCGGGGACGAAGATCGAAGTGCTGTTGGACGTGGACGTCGGCCAACATCGCACCGGCGTCGAAATCGGTCCGTCGGCGGTCGAACTCTACAAGCAAATCGCCTCGACGCCGGGTCTCGTTCCCGGCGGGTTCCATGTCTACGACGGCCACCAGCACCAGACGCCGCGCGACGAACGGAAAGCGGCCGTGCTGCGCGAGTGGGACCGCGTGGTGAGATTCCGCAACGAGCTTGTCGCCTCCGGGCTGCCGGTGCCGCGCATCGTCGCGGGCGGGACCGGTTCGTTCCCGATCTACGCGGAACTCAGCGATCCGACCATCGAACTCAGCCCCGGCACCTGCGTGTTCAACGACGCGGGCTATTCGAGCCGCTTCCCGGACCTCGTGTTTCCCCCCGCGCTGCTCGTGTTGACTCGCGTGATCAGCCGGCCCACGCCCGACCGCATCACGCTGGACCTCGGCTACAAGGCGGTCGCGTCCGATCCACCGGCGGGTAAGCGCGTGGCGTTCCCCGACCTTCCCGACGCCGAGCAGGTTCTGCAAAACGAGGAACATCTCGTCCTCCAGACCTCCCGCGCCGGCGACTTCCAACCGGGAGACGAACTGTTCGCGATCCCATGGCACGTCTGCCCGTCCACCGCGCTGCACAAGCAGGTTTACGTCGTGTCGGAAGGGCACGTCGTTGATCGCTGGGATGTGATCGCCCGCGACCGCTGGATCACGGTTTGATTTCGATGGTTCCAACACGAATTCGGGTGCCACGGGCGGCTTGCCCGCCCGTGCAATTCCACGCGACTCTCGCGCTGGCAGCAAGCTGCCAGTGGCACCCGCTGTTTTGACGACGCGGCTTCAAGGCAAGCGAGGTGACCAACGTGTCCGATTGGTTTCGGTTGGCGATGCAGCGATCGATCGTGATTCGCGCTTTGAAGACCGCGGCCGTGGTCGGTTGCGTGTTGATCGCAATCAATCACGGCGAAGCCTTGCTGCGCGGAGACGTGTCCGCCGGGCGGGTGGCTCAGATGGTGCTCACGTTCGCCGTGCCGTACGCGGTTTCGACAACATCGAGCGTGGCCGCGGTTCGTCAACGGGAGGGCGAGGCTCCAGCCGAGCCGTGACGCAAGTGCCACTCGGTATCGTTCGCCCCTCGCCCCTCACCCCCGGCCCCTCTCCCTCTGCGGGGGCGAGGGGAGACACCAGTCTGGGACGAATCAGGTCCCTTCCGCGCGTGGCATCCGGCGTCGTTCACGAACGTATTCGAACACGGCGGGCATGACCGAAACCACGATGATCGCGAGGATCACCAGGGTGAAATTCCGCTTCACGAACTCGCGGCTGCCAAAGAAGTACCCGGCCAGCAGGAACAGCGTCACCCAGACGACTCCACCGATCACGTTGTACGCCATGAACCGGCGGTACGTCATCCGCCCCATCCCGGCCACGAACGGCGCGAACGTGCGCACGATGGGTACGAACCGCGCAAAGATGATCGCCTTGCCGCCGTAGCGCTCGAAGAATTCGTGCGTCTTGTCGAGATGCTTCCGATTCAGGAACCGCACGTTCTCGCCGCGAAAAATGCGGGGGCCGGCGAGCGACCCCAGCCAGTAGTTCACACTGTCGCCCAAAATGGCCGCGGCGATCAGCAGCACCATCAGCGTCGTCAGGTCGAGCTGCCCCAATCCGGCAAACGCCCCGAGCGCGAACAGCAGCGAATCGCCCGGCAGGATCGGCGTCACCACGAGGCCCGTTTCGCAAAAGGTGACGAGAAACATCAACCCGTAAACCCACGGACCGAACTGCTGGATCAACTCGCTTAGATGCCGGTCAACGTGCAGAATCAGGTCGATGAGGTAGGTCAGCAGTTCCATCAGTCAGACTCGCCGCGCCGCCGCGCGGCCGGTGGCAGGTGAGTGGTTGGATTGATACGATTCGGTCGCGAACTTCCGCCCCCCGGCGACTCGGAGCCGCCGGCAGGTTCCCCGAAATGCGGGCGGAGTCTAGCAGAGCCTCCGCAAACGACGATAGATCAACCCCACGACCGAACCACGCCATGAAAGGCCCTGGAATCAAGCTCGATCTGGACGTGCGCCGCGTCTGGCGTTGTCCCAAATGCGCCCGCGAGTTTCGCCTCGCCGGTGAGGTTGTCGCCCGCCGCTGTGGCTGCGCCGAGGAGGGCGTTTCGATGCAGCTCGTGAGCGAACCGAAACGCCGCCGGCCGGTGGAGAAGCCGGCCATCGCGTTGCCGATCGCCGAGGGGCAGCCGGTGGCAATGACGAATGACGAAACACCCAATGACGAAGGAATGACGAAGCTCGAATGACGAAGGTCTGGTTCGAGATGGAATCCAACTGGACGAATCAAGATTCTCATTCGTGCTTCGGATTTCGTCATTCTTTCGTCATTCGGAATTCGTCATTCGACATTTTCCTCCATGCCCGACACCGACATCGTCATCCGCGGCGCTCGCGAGCACAACCTGCGAAACGTCACGCTGCGGCTGCCGCGAAACAAATTGATCGTGATGACCGGCGTCAGCGGCTCGGGGAAGAGTTCGCTGGCGTTCGACACGCTGTACGCCGAGGGGCAGCGCCGCTACGTCGAATCGCTCTCCACGTACGCCCGGCAATTCCTCGGGCAGATGCCCAAACCCGAAGTCGATTCCATCACCGGCATCGCGCCGTCGATCTCGATCCAGCAGAAAACGAGCGGTCGCAACCCGCGGAGCACGGTCGGGACGATCACGGAAATCTACGACTACCTGCGAGTCCTGTTCGCCCGCGTCGGCCAGGGCTTCTGCCCCAAGTGCGACCGGCCGATCACCGCGCAGTCGCCGGACCAAATCCTCGAACAGATTCTGCAACTCCCCGACGGCACGCGGTTCCTGATCCTCGCCCCCCTCGTCCAGCGGCAGAAAGGCGAGTACCGCGACCTGTTTGAAGACCTGCTGAAACAGGGCTTCCTCCGGGCCCGCGCCGACGGCCGCGTGGTGCAGCTCACGGATGACCTGCGCCTCGACAAGCAGATGAAACACACGATCGAGGTCGTCGTGGACCGCCTGATCGCCGGCCGAGGTGGCCGAACCCGCGTGGCCGAAGCGGTCGAGTTGGCCCTCCGTGTTGGCAAGGGAAGTTTGATCGTGGCGATGGACGAGTCAAGAGTCGAGAGTCGAGAGTCGAGAGTGGACGAGACTGGAGATGCTCTCGACTCTCGACTCTCGACCCTCGACTTGAATGACCGTCTCTTCTCTTCCCGCTACGCCTGCACGCACTGCGGAATCAGCTACGAACCGCCCAGCCCGCAGCTTTTCAGTTTCAATTCGCCGCAGGGGATGTGCCCGGACTGCAACGGACTGGGCATGCGGCATGAACTCGATCTGAAGCTGCTGATCCCGGACGAATCGCAGTCGCTGTGGAAGGGGGCGGTGCAACTGGTTGGCCCGCTGAAGGAGATCGGCCGCTGGCGGCGACACTTGTTCGAGGGCGTGGCCCGTGCGCTGGAGATGGATCACGAATTCAAAGAAGGCTCGCTGCTGAAGTTGCCGTGGGCCGACGTGCCCGAACCGGCGCGGCGGGCGATCCTGTTCGGCATGGGGGACCGGCACATCACGTTTGCGTGGCGGTATCGTGGCGGCGTCTGGAAGCACGGCGGCACGTGGGAAGGCGTCGTCCCGGAATTGCTCACCGAATACCGCCGCTCAAAAAACCCAGTCCGTCGCTGGCAGATCGAAAAGTTCCTGCGACACGTCGGGTGTTCGACCTGCCACGGGGCCCGGCTGAACGATCAGGCGCGGAGCGTGCGCGTGACTTCGATGGTGGACGGTGGACGGTGGACGGTGGACGGTAAACAACGTGCGTGCAAATCGGCAATCGGCAATCGGCAATCGGCAATTCCCTCCCTCTCGCTCCCCGAAGTCTGTTCGCTGACGATCGCGCAGGCGTCGGAATTCTTTTCGGAACTCGAACTCACTCCCACGCAGCAACTGATCGCCGGCGAAGCGATCAAGGAAATTCGGGGCCGGCTTGGATTTCTGTTGCGGTGCGGTCTGGATTACCTGACGCTCGACCGCGGGGCCCCCACGCTCTCCGGCGGCGAAAGCCAACGCATCCGGCTGGCAGGTCAGATTGGGTGCGGCCTCGTTGGCGTCGTGTATATTCTCGACGAACCGTCAATCGGCCTGCATCCGCGCGACAACGACCTGCTGCTCGGCAGTCTTCAGGAACTTCGCGACCAGGGCAACACCGTCATCGTCGTCGAACACGACGAAGACACGATGCGAGCCGCCGACCACCTCGTCGATTTCGGCCCCGGCCCCGGCGTGCGCGGCGGCGAAGTGGTCGTCGAAGGAAACCTCAATGCCGTCGTGGCGGAGACTCGCAGCCAGACGGGGCAGTACCTGTCCGGCCGGAAGCAAATCGAAGTGCCGACGTTGCGACGGTCGGTGCCCGCCGGTGAATCCAAACCTCAAATCCCAAATCTCAAAACCCAAACAAATCCAAAATCCAAGATCCAAAATCCAAAATCGCATTCACCGTCCACCGTCCACCATCCACCGTCCACCTTTCTCACCATCCGCGGCGCTCGCCACAACAACCTGAAGAACATCGACGTCGCGATCCCGCTCGGCCGGTTCGTGTGCGTGACGGGAGTCAGCGGCTCCGGCAAAAGCTCGCTGGTCAACGACATCCTTTGGGAGGCACTCAACCGCGACCTGAACGAAGGGACGGGGAACCCGGGCGATCACGATGGGATCGACGGCCTCGACCAATGCGACAAGGCGATCGACATCGATCAAAGCCCGATCGGTCGCACGCCGCGATCGAACCCGGCGACGTACATCAAGTTGGCCGATCTGATTCGCGACCTGTACACGCAGCTCCCGGAATCGAAAGTCCGCGGCTACAAGGCGGGGCGGTTCAGCTTCAACGTGTCGGGCGGCCGCTGCGAAGCGTGCGAAGGGCACGGCGCGACCAAACTCGAAATGGATTTCCTCGCCGACATCTGGGTGACGTGCCCGGTGTGCGAGGGACGGCGGTTCAACCACGAAACGCTGGAAGTGAAGTTCAAGCACAAATCGATCGCCGAAGTCCTCGACATGGACGTGCAGCAGGCGCTCGGCCACTTCGAGAACGTGCCGAAAATTCTCTCGCTGCTGCAAACGCTGCACGACGTCGGTCTCGATTACCTCAAGCTTGGTCAGCCGTCGCCAACGCTCTCCGGCGGCGAGGCCCAACGGATCAAGCTGGCCCGCGAACTCGGCAAGCGATCGACCGGCAAGACGATTTACCTGCTGGACGAACCCACCACCGGCTTGCACTTCGCCGACGTTCACAAGCTGCTGGAGGTGTTGCACGGACTGGTCGATCGCGGCAACACGGTCGTGGTCGTCGAACACAACCTCGACGTGATCAAGACGGCCGACTGGGTGATCGACCTCGGCCCCGAAGGCGGCTCCGGCGGCGGCGAAGTCGTGATCGCCGGCACGCCGGAGGCGGTTGCGGCGTGCGAGCGGTCGCATACGGGGCGTGCACTGGCGAGGGTCCTCGGTGAGGGAAGGGCACAAGACGCGGAGACGCGGAGACACGGGGACGCGGAGATCGTGCTGTTGGACCGTGGTCGAAAATCCTCTCCGCGTCTCCGCGTCTCCGCGTCTCCGCGTCTGACTTCCGCACCAGAGACGACCCATATCTCGGTTCGCGGTGCCTCGCAGCACAACCTGCAAGCGATCGACGTGACCGTGCCGCGCGAGCAACTCAGCGTGTTCTGCGGGCCATCCGGCAGCGGGAAAACTTCGCTGGCGATGGACACTCTGTACGCCGAGGGGCAGCGGCGGTACGTGGAATCGCTGTCGAGTTACGCTCGACAGTTCCTCGGCCAGATGCCCAAGCCGAAAGTCGAACACATCAGCGGCTTGTCCCCGGCGATCGCAATCGAACAGAAAACGGTCGGCCACAGTCCGCGCTCGACCGTCGGCACGGTCACGGAAATCTACGACTACCTGCGCGTGCTGTTCGCTCGGCTGGGGGAAGCATATTGCCCGCGGTGCGACATCCCCGTGCGAACGCAAACCACCGACGAGGTGCTGGAACGCATTCTGTCGCGATGCGATATGAGTTCTCCCCCCCTTCAGAAGGGGGGGCTGGGGGGGTCGTCAAGCAAACCAGCCCTCGTAACCCCCCCTGCCCCCCCTCCTGGAGGGGGGGAGGACGCGCATGCAGGTCAGCGTGTGCTGATCCTGGCTCCGCAGAATGTCGAGGTCGGCGACTCGTACGATCGGCTTTGGGCGAACCTGCGAGCGGGCGGTTTCCGTCGCGTGCGAATCGATGGCGTGACGTACTCACTCGACGAAGTCCCCGCGCTCGACCGCCGCAGCAAACACGACGTGGCGGTCGTTGTCGATCGCGTGACACTGTCGAAGTCCACCCGTTCGCGACTCGCCGACTCTGTCGAAATGGCCCTTGATCTGGGTCACGGCTGGATGCACGTCGCGTACGTATCCGACTCCGCGCCCGAGCGCGATTGGCCGGTGGAACGCTTCAGCCTCCACAAGGCCTGCACGCAGTGCGGGCAGAGCTACGACGATCTGACTCCGAACCACTTCTCGTTCAACAGTTCACTCGGCTGGTGCCCGGCGTGCGAAGGGTTGGGGACGCAGCAGGGAACGAATCTCGACGCGCTGATCGCCGACCCACACGCGACGTTGTGGGACGGCGCCGTTTCGGCCTGGCCGTTGCCGACCGAAAACCCGCTGTTCGCGAACATGCTGCAAGCCATGTCCCGCCAGCTTGGCCTGCCACTGGACGTACCGTACGAGAAACTGGACCCGCGACAGCAGCGAATCATCTTGCACGGCGCGGGCGAGAAATGGGTGGAGGTGATTGCCGATTGCCAATTGCCCATTGCCGAAGTGACTTCATCCTCAGATTCAATCGGCAATCGAAAATCGAAAATCGGCAATTCTCCCGCTTCCTTCCGCTTCCAATACAAAGGCCTCTACCCCGCGATCGACGAAGCGACGCGGGTGTCGTACGAGTATCGATTGCGGTTGGACGGGCTGACGGGAGAAGTCGCGTGCATGACTTGCGGTGGGAGCCGTCTCCGCGTCGATGCGGCGGCGGTGCGGCTGCACGGCAAGACGATGCAAGCCCTCTGCGACGCACCGCTCGCGGAGTGCCTGGCGTTTCTCAAGTCGCTCAAGCTCGCGGGGCCGGAACGCAAGATCGCGGGCGACGTGCTGCGCGAGGTGACGTCGCGGCTGACATTCCTCGTTGACGTCGGACTGCACTACCTGACGCTGGCCCGCTCGATGCCGACGCTGTCCGGCGGAGAAAGCCAACGCATCCGGCTGGCGGGTCAAATCGGACGGGCGCTCACCGGGGTGCTGTACGTCCTCGACGAACCGACCATCGGCCTGCATCCGCGAGACAATGGGAAACTGATCACCGCGCTCCGGCAACTTCGCGACCTCGGCAACACCGTCGTGCTGGTGGAACACGACCGCGAGGTGTTGCAATCGGCGGACCGCCTCTACGACTTCGGCCCTGGCGCCGGCCGATTCGGCGGCACGATCGTGGCCGAAGGGGGCCCGAAGCAGATCACGCGTGATGGCAAGTCGCTGACGGGTCGGTATCTCGCGGGACATGATGAGATTCCGATTCCGATGACGCGGCGTGTGGTGAGGATGGAAGATGGAGGATCGAGGATGGAGGATCGAGGATCGAAAACAGAGACGCGAGCCAAGAAGTCGCGTTCACCATCCTCCATCCTCCATCCTCCATCCTCGTCTGCCTCCGGCACGCCCTGGCTCGAAGCCCTCGGCTGCCGCCACCACAACCTGCGCAACGTGGACCTCCGCATTCCGCTCGGCACGCTCACGTGCGTGACGGGCGTTTCGGGGTCGGGCAAAAGTTCGCTCATTCAAGACACGCTGGCGAAGGCGGTGGCCAAGCGGTTGCACATCACCGGCGAAACGCCTGGGGCGCACGATGAGCTGCGCGGCGTGCAGCACATCAACAAAGTGATCGAGGTCGACCAGCAACCGCTCGGCAGCACGCCCGCGTCCAACCCGGCGACGTACACGGGCGTGTTCGATGAAATTCGCGAGTTGTTCGCGCGGCTGCCGGAAGCCAAGGTCCGTGGCTTTCGGCCGGCGCGGTTCAGTTTCAACCGGGCCGGCGGTCGCTGCGAAGCGTGCGAGGGGAACGGGCAGAAAAAAATCGAAATGCACTTCCTCCCCGACGTGTGGGTCGAATGCGACGTCTGCCGCGGACACCGGTTCAACGAGGAGACGCTGGCGGTGAAGTATCGCGGCCATTCGATCGCCGACGTGCTCGGCATGTCGATCGGTCAGGCTCGCGAGCTGTTCGACAACATCCCCAAAATTCGCGGCATCCTCGAAACGCTGTGCGCCGTGGGCCTCGATTACCTGACGCTCGGCCAGTCCGCCGCCACGCTCTCCGGCGGCGAAGCTCAACGCGTCAAGCTCGCCGCCGAACTCGCCCGGCCGCAGACGGGGAAGACGCTCTACCTGCTCGACGAACCAACGACCGGTCTGCATTTCGACGACATCCGCAAGCTGCTGAAAGTGCTCCACAGCCTGGTCGATCAGGGGAACACGGTCGTGGTCATCGAACACAACCTCGACGTGATCAAGACGGCCGACTGGCTGATCGACATCGGCCCCGAAGCGGGCGAGGACGGCGGACGGATTGTCGCGGAGGGGACGCCGGAGGACGTGGCGACAAGTCGAGGATCGAAGATGGAGGATGGAGGATCGAAATCCACGGCGTTACGATCCTCCATCCTCCATCCTCCATCCTCCGCCACACTTCGCAGCCACACCGCCCGCTTCCTCGCCCCGATCCTCACCGTCGGGCGTCGGGCCGAGCGCGAAGTGTTCGATCCGCACGCGGTCGCCGAGAAACGGGCGGGGGATCTCGATCTGCGGCAGGTGGGACGCGACGCGAAGATGCCGTGGGAAACCGATGGCCGGCAATGGCACACCGTCGATCGCGTGTCGCACGAGGGGAAGCCGGTTCGCTGGGAGGGGACGGCGCTGGAACTCGTGATCGACGCGCTCGATGCCGACGGGCGCTTTTCGCCGCCGAATTGGAACTCGCGCAGCGTCGTCGAAGTCATCGGCGCGGAATCGGAACTTGGCTGGTTCCTGCACGCGCTGACCGGTGACGAGTGGATTCTGACGCTGCGGTTCCGGGTGCCGAAGAGCACGTTCCGCGAAGAAGACCTCGCCGCCCGCTTGGCGCTCAAGCCGTGGGACGACATCGACGAACTCCCCGTCTACGGCCGCACCGACCGCGTGCGCGTGAAGAATTTGAAAGGCCCGTTCCAGGAAGTTTCGATTACGGTCCACTGGCGAAAGGATATCGATACGCCCGCGTTCCGCGATTTCCTGCGAACCGCCTGCGGCGCCTACATCGGCAAGGCCGCCGCGCCGTCGCTCAAGCTGGAAGACCTCACGCCATGGAAGGTCCTCGGCCGGAAGTGGCATCTGTCGCGGAAGGGTTTCCCCAGCGGCAAGCGGATCGAGTGGGAGCCCGAAGTGCTGGAACGGCTCGCCAAACTGCTCGAAGACTCGCTGCCGCCGGACGCTTTCGTGGACTGGTCGAACAAACAGGTGGTCCACTTCTGCCCCGCCGTCGGTTCCCCCCCCGTGGCCGAACTCCACACGAAACGCCGCAGCGGTATCGACCTGATCCTGCACGTCCCCGCCGGCCGCGTGGCGCTCGGTCGCATCGCGAGTCTCGGCGACGACCGCGAAGTCTCGACCGGCCGCGACAGTCGCGAGGAGGTCAAGATTCGATTTATAAACCTGCCGCGCGAGCAGGAAGCCGACGTGCGGAGCCTCCTGCAGGAATGCGTGACCACGTAGGGTGCGCCGACCAACGGGAGTCGCACCTCAAGGCCGACCGGTGCGACTCGCTGCGCTCGGCACACCCTACCACGACCACAAGTGTCATGAGAACAGTTCACGCACCGGCTTGCCCATGTCGGTGATCGGGACGGGGCGTTGGCCGTCGTAGAGCTCCTTCGCGGGGTGGATGCCCAGGGCGGCGAAGATGGTGGCGTGGAAGTCGGGGATCGAGACGGGATCGCGGACGACGGTTTTGCCGAGTTCGTCCGTTTCGCCGATCACTCGGCCCGAGCGCAGGCCGCCGCCGGCCAGGACGCCGCTGAACGCTTTCGCGTGGTGACCGCGACCGCCGCCGCCGTCGAATTCCGGCGGGCGGCCGAACTCGGTGGCGATCACGATCAGCGTTTTGTCAAGCAGCTTGTGCTTTCCAAGATCGACGAGCAGCGCGGCAAGCGCCTGATCGAGCTGGTCGATGAGCAGGTGCTGCTTGTGATGGCCTTCGTTGTGCGTGTCCCAGCCGGTGCCGTTCACAAAGTTCAGGTTGAACGACACCTCAACGAAGCGGACTCCCGATTGCACCAGCCGCCGAGCCAGCAGGCAGCGCTGTCCGAATTCGTCTCCGTACGACTCGCGAATCTTCGCCGGTTCCTGCTGGAGATTGAAGACGTTCAAAAACTCCGGCCCCGCGAGGCGGAAGGCTTCTTCGCTGACGGTCGAATAGCCCGCGATGGGCGCGTCCCCCACGTTCCGTTTCACAAAGTCCTGCCGAGCCTGCGCCAACAGTGCTTCGCGCCGGGCCTGCCGCGAATCGCTCACGTCCGCCGCGCGGACCAGGCCGTTCGGCCCGACTTCGGTCTCGGTGAGATACAGGTAGCCGTACCTGGCTCCGAGGAAGCCCGGGCTGCGCGCGACATTCGGGTAGCCCATGACGACGTACGGCGGCACGTTCCCCTGCCGCGGCAGTTCGTGAGCCACGAGCGAACCGATCGAAGGGTAAACGATCGTGCCGCTGGTGGGGCGTCCGGTGTGGAGCCGATTCGTCGCCGCCGCGTGCTCGTCCACGACGTCGTGATGCAGCGACCTCACGAGCACCGCCCGATCGAGCAGCGGAGCCGATCGCTTGAGGTATTCGCACACCTGAGCGCCCGCGATCGCGGTGTCGATCGGATCGTACGCCGATCCCGGTTTCTTCTTGCCGTCCCCTTTTTCCTTCGGATCGAAGGTGTCGATGTGACACGCGCCGCCGCCGAGCCAGAGGAAAATGCACGCTTCGGCCGTGCCACGCGGCGGTTTGTCAGGTGGCTCGTCTGCGACCGCCAGTGATCGAGCTAGGACTGTTGGCATTGTCGCAGCGGTGACACCGGCTCCGACGTGCTGAAAGAACTCGCGACGAGACGGTTCGGTTGAATTCGACATGGCGGGTCTCCAACGTAGACGTCACGCTCTGCGTGACGAATTCATCACGCGGAGCGTGATGGCTACAAAACGACGATTACAAAGCCAGAAAATTCTTGAGCAGGTCGGTCCCCTGCTCGGTCAAAAAACTCTCGGGATGGAACTGGACTCCGTGTAGCGGAAACTTCTTGTGCCGGACGCCCATGATTTCGCGGGGGTGATCGGGATCGTTCGTCCAGGCGGTGACGATCAGGTCCTCGTGACCGGCCGTCGGCTTCACGACGAGGCTGTGGTAGCGCGTGGCGGTGAACGGATTGCCGAGGTTCGCGAACACGCCCTGACCGTCGTGATGAATGGCGGAGACTTTCCCGTGCATCAGCCGGTCGGCGCGAACGACATCCCAGCCGAAGACCTCGCCGATGCACTGATGCCCCAGGCAGACACCCAGCGTTGGCGTCGTGGGGGCGAAGCGTTCGATCACGGACTTCGAGATTCCCGCTTCGGTGGGCGTGCAGGGTCCCGGCGAGACGATGATCCGCTCGGGATGCAGTTCGGCGATTTGATCAAGCGTGATCTGGTCATTGCGAAACACGCGCAGGTCGAGCGACGAGTCGATTTCGCCCAACCGCTGCACGAGGTTGTAGGTGAAGGAGTCGTAGTTGTCGATGAGGAGGATCATCGAAGTCGTTACCTGGCGTTACGAATCGGAGTCCCAGAGTTGTCACCTGGCAGCCGGCATCGCGGCGTGCAAGGCCTGCACGGCTTCGGCCCGAGAGTCGTACACCTGCCACAGTTTGTTCAGGCGCGTTGTGCGCAACACTTCGCGACCATGCCTGGGCACGTTGCACAGGGCAAGGTGGCCGTGGTGGTCGCTGACTTTCTTCCACAGCATGGCGATCCCTCCCAGCATGCTCGCCCCAAAGTAGGTGAGACCCGCGAAGTCGACCACAACATGCACGAGCTCTGGGTCTCGAAGCATCTCCACCATCATCCGCAGTTCAACGTCCGCCTGATCGAGATCCGCACCCATCACGGATTGCAAGGGCTGCACGAGCAGCGTGTTTCCCAGTCGCTCGGTGTGAAAGATCCGCTTGATTGGCCCGCTCGACATGTTGTCTCCAATGGATTGATGTCACGGAACTCGATTGGATGCGGATGGCACCGCCCGGGTCGTCGTCAGGACACCACTCTTTGAAATCGTCGCACCGCTTCCTCGACGTTGTCGCGGCTGTTGAATGCGCTCAGGCGGAAATAGCCTTCGCCGCTGGCTCCGAATCCGCTGCCGGGCGTCCCCACGAGGTGAGCTTGATTCAGCAATCGATCGAAAAAGTCCCAACTGCTCTCGCCGCGCGGCGTCTTGACCCAGACATACGGTGCGTTGACGCCTCCGTAAACCTGAATGCCGGCCGCTTGCAGCCCTTCGCGGATCAGGCGCGCGTTCGTGAGGTAAAATTGGACCGTGTCTCGAATCTGCGGCTTGCCCTCGGCCAAATAAATCGCCTCGGCCGCCCGCTGCACTGGGTACGACACGCCGTTGAACTTCGTGCAGTGCCGGCGATTCCACAGCGGATGGATCGGCTTCTTCTCGCCGGAGGCCGTGCTCGCGACGACCGTCTTCGGCACGACGGTGAACGCGCACCGCACGCCGGTGAAGCCGGCGGTCTTGCTGAAACTGCGAAACTCGATCGCCACGTCGCGGGCTCCGGGAATCTCGAAGATCGAATGCGGAATGCTCGGTTCGGTGATGTAGGCTTCATACGCGGCATCGAACAAAATGATCGCGTCGTTCGCCTTCGCGTAGTCCACCCATTTCTGCAACTGGTCACGCGTGGCCACCATCCCCGTCGGGTTGTTCGGGTAGCAGAGGTAGATCAGGTCGACTTTTTCCTTCGGGAGTTCCGGGACGAAATTGTTTTCGGCAGTGACCGGGATGTAGACCAGGCCAGCATAGCGACCCTGATCGTCGGCCGGACCCGTGCGACCGACCATCACGTTGGTGTCCACGTACACCGGGTAAACCGGATCGATCACCGCGACGACATTGTCGATCCCGAAAATGTCGAGGATGTTCCCACTGTCGCACTTCGAGCCGTCGGATACGAACACTTCGTCCGCTTCAACGTGTGCCCCGCGCGATTTGTAGTCGTGATCCACGATCGCCTGACGCAGGAAATCGTATCCCTGCTCGGGTCCGTAGCCGCGGAACTTCGTGCGGTCGGCCATCTCCGTGACCGCGGCCTGAAATGCCTTGACCACGGCCGGCACGAGCGGTTCGGTGACGTCGCCGATTCCAAGCCTGATCACCTTCGCTTCGGGATGCTCCGCACAAAACTTGGAAACCCGGCGGCCGATCTCCGGGAACAAATATCCAGCCTTGAGTTTGAGGTAGTGCTCGTTCAGACGTGCCATGATGCCTTCGATGGACTGTGAGATTCATTTGAAGCGAACGTGGATTGTCGTTAAGCCGACAAGGCTCTGCAAGGTCACGCAGGAAGTGCATCGCCGCGATCTTCGAGATAGAATCTGGCCGTTCTGATCACTTCTCGCTGGAAGTTGATTCAGCATGACCACACGTCGCTCGCAGTGCTTGCTGAACGCAGGTTTGATGCTGGCCTTGCTTGCCGGTCTGCTCGCGGTGCGAGCGTACCAGTCTCGAAGTCAGAAGCCCGTCGATCGCTCAGTTCAGGGTCGGTGGAAGTCACTGACGACTCACCCTGAGAGATTCCGTGAGCAAGAGGCCTGGGTCCGGAAGGGTAGTGCGATCGTTCCAGAGTTGATCGAAGCGCTGTCCAGTGACGACTGGTGGTTGCGCTGGAACATTGTCAACGCGCTGGCTCGAATCGGCAAGCCGGCCCGGTCAGCAATCCCGGCACTTATTCTCGCCTTGGGCGACAGTGAGTATCCCGTGCATGACGAAGCGGCGCGGGCACTGAATTGTATTGGCTGCGATGATCCGGCTGTCCTCCCCGATTTGGTCCGTTGCCTTGGAAGTGACCGGGTTTCAAATGAACTCCTGACGTTGGTCTCATCCTTCGGGACGCACGCGATTCCAGCGGCGGTCGAATTGACGCAATCTGAGAATGCCGGGCTGCGCCGTCGAGGCGTTGACCTGCTGCGACGCATCGGAGTTCGCACGAAGGAAGTGGTGTCGGCGTTGCGCGAGTTGCGGACACAGGACGCGTTGCGGGAGCAAGCCCTCGATGCACTTTTCGTCCTTCGCGCCAGTGGGCCAGATGATGTGAGTTTGATGCTGACAGAGGAGAGCCGTCGCGAAAGCACGTTGGTCGGAAGCGGCAAGATGACCGTGGTTCTTGACGCGAGGTTTCAGGCAGTGTTTCGGCTCGTTGAACCGGGCGATCTATTTTCGGTGGTCCAACAGCGTCTCGCGGAACGCCACGATGACTGGGTGAGGATACTCCGCGGCCTCGCCGAAGCCGAGATCGTCGCGCCCGAGTGGTCAGCGCTGGTTCCGTTGCTGATGCCATTGGTCCAGGATGAAGACCGCAGCATTCGCTACGCGGCACTTCAGGCCTTGAGACGATTGCAGGTAGATCGGCAATCGGTCGTCCCGCTTTTGCGAGAACTTGTCCTCCGCGGGGGGACGGACGGAAATCACGATTTCAAAGAAGCAGCGCGCCTCCTAGCTCGTCTTGCCCCGGATATCGCCCCCGAAATCGTGTCGCTGCTGCGCGAGCGGCTCCGCGGATCAGACACGAAGTCGCAAGCCAGCGCCATCGAATTGTTGGGTGCCTTGGGCGAGGCCACGAAGGACGCCTTGCCTGATTTGAAAGAGGCAATCCGTCATCCCGAGCTCCGGAGATCGGCAATCGAGACCTTGTCACAGTTGGGGCGAACGGCTGAGCCGCTGATTCCCGACCTGCTGAAATTGTGCTTCGGAGAATCTGTTTCCCAACCGTCCGCCGCGTTGCGACATCGAGCCTGCATGGCTCTCGCTCAGATCGCTCCCAACCTGCCCGAAGTTCAAACCGGGTTGCTGTCGTTGTTGGATACGCCGGCTGATCATCCTCCCTTCGAGGTAGCATTGGCCTTGGCCGAGGCCACAACTCTTTCGGACATCACTATTCGTAGGATTGATGACCTGAAAGCAACGCTCGCCGACTCTTCGACTCAACCGGGTGTTGCTACAGCACTAGCCGAGATCGAGTTGCGGGCGCGATTGCAATCGACGGGCGTAAAGCGATTCGTGTCGGCGCCGGCTTTCTCGGAGGGACCTGCTTGGTTTGATGGCGAGTTACGATTCTGTTCGGACGGGCTCCGCAGGGCAAATCGAATCGGAGAGACGAGCTTGATTCTCGATCTGGCACCGGCCGGACTTTTTCAGCGTCCCGATGGCAACCTGCTCGTCTGCGACAATCGGACGAAGTCGCTGCTCGTCCTCGCACCGGATGGTCGGGTGGGAGTGCTGGCCGACGCCTGGAATGGTGTGCCACTGCGGAGCCTGAATGATGTGACTCAGGATGCCGACGGCAATATTTTTTGGACGGACTCCGAAGGCTCGTCGATCGAACATCCCGTCGGTCGCGTCTTCCGACTGCGCCCGGACGGAAAAGTCGAATGTCTGGCGAATGACCTCGCCTTTCCGAACGGCATTGAGGTCGATCCGCGAAACCAATTCCTGTATGTGGTCGAATCACAGACGCACAGGGTGTTGCGGTCGGAACTCGAATCGTTCGAGTACGCGCCGCACCCCGTGCCTCGGAGGTTCTATCCCGTGTTCGATCTTGGCGGCAGTGGTGGCGATGGCTGCGCCTTTGACGCGGCAGGGCGACTCTGGGTGGCGGACTTCCATCGACAGCAGACACATCGCGGACGGATCACGGTAATTGAGAGCGAAGGCTATTGGCCTTATTGGCGTGATCAGAAATGGAAATTCAAGGCACACATCGATGTTCCCGCCGAAGCAGTCAGCAATCTCACGTTCGGGGGAGCAGACTACGACGAGTTGTTTTGCACGACTGGCAATCCGCACGGTGTGTTCCACGCCAAAACTGGCATGGCCGGATTTCGCGGTCACGCTGGGAAGTCGCTAAAGGTGCTGCGACATCTGAAATGCGAGCCATCGACGGAATGAACACGCGATTCACGCCGCTGCGGCTTGGCCGTCGAGGTCATCCTCGTCGTCCATCGCCGGGTCATCCGGATCGAAAGCCGACGGCCGGCGTTGTTCGTCGAAATCGGCCTTGCCGCCGATGATCGATCCGGCGTCGAACCGTTTTCCGAAGTAACGGTCTTGAGCCTCGGGGTGATTCAGCACCGTATCCGCATCGCCGGAGACGAGCACGCGGCCGTCGACGATGATGTAGCTGCGATCGGTGATTGTCAGCGTTTCGCGTTCGCGGTGGTCGGTGAGCAGGATGGCGATACCGCTGTCGCGCAGGTCGCGAATGATGTCCTGAATGCTGTGAATCGTTACGGGGTCGATGCCGGTGAACGGTTCGTCGAGCAGAATGAGGTTCGGTTCGCTGGCCAGACAGCGGGCGATTTCGAGCCGCCGTCGTTCGCCACCCGACAGCGTCGAGGCCACCGACCGTCGCAGTTTCGTCAGCCCGAACTGTTCGAGCAATTCGTCCGTGATCTGCCGCCGTTCCTTCCGGTCTAGGCCCAGCAGTTCGAGAATCGCGAGGATGTTCTGTTCGACGGTCAGCTTGACGAACACGCTCGATTCCTGAGCGAGGTATCCCATTCCAAGCTGAGCCCGTTTGTACATCGGCCAGTCGGTGACGTCGACTCCTTCAAGTTGCACCGTGCCGGCCGTGGGGGCGACCATGCCGCAAGTCATCCGGAACGAAGTCGTCTTGCCGGCTCCGTTCGGTCCGAGCAGGCCAACGATCTCGCCCTCTTCGACGTGAAAATCAACTCCGTCCACGACGCGACGGCCACCGTACGTCTTGATCAAACCGCGACAGACAAGGCGCGACATGTGATGATCCTCCGTGATCCAATCTTGCTCACCTGATCCGTCGCATCCGGCCGACATCGGGATAGAACGGCACGCTGAGCGACGGAGACGGCGGCACGTCGTCGTTGTCCCATCCGCGTTCCTTGTACTTCAGCACGGCAAAGCCTTCACCCCCGTTCAGGAACGGGACGCCGTGGGGCCAGTACGTGTAAAACGCCTTGCCGATCATCAGTCGTCGAGGAACGACGGGGCCATTGTAATACCACAGCCGGCTGTCCTTGCTTCGGGGACTGTTGTCGCCCAGCACGAAGAACTCGTCCTGGTTCATTTCGAAGGGTTGATTGGCTCGCGGCGATCGCGTGCGACTGTAAAGTTCGGTCCACGCCGACGGATCGCGAAGCAACTGCCGCAACTGATTTGGATCGTGCGGCGATTCGTACTCGTCCAGCGAGGAATTCGGCGTCGTGGCGTGTGAGAAGACATAGTAGATGTCCCGCTCCAGCACGAGATGCGATACGACCAGCCGGGCCCCTTTTGCGGCGATACCGACCGGCGACAGATCGGCATCGGTCGGCCCGAACGGCGGCAATGGCGGAGTGAATTTTGCTCCCTCATCGAATTCGACCGTCTTCAGCAGTCGATCGTCCACCCAGACGCACAGCCGATCATCCACGTTGCCGAACCGGACGTGAAAGCGACCAACTTTCTTGAGCGGTGTGTCGAACTCGGCCAGCTTAATCGGTTCACGCTCGCCGTCCTTGTCGAATTCGGTCGTCAGGTAGAACAACACGGCCCGGCCGGTTTTCAGATCAATCTGACAACGATAGCTGCGCCGGCTCTCGATCAGCTCGAACAACACCTCGCCTTCCGCGGCGAGCAGTTCCACCATGCCCGACCAGGTCAGATCGCCGACCCAGTGCTCGCCGATCGCGTCGACGGAAAAATCGGGAATGGACTGCCCGCTGTGACGCGCGTCCTGATACGACACCCGGGCGTTGTACGCATAGAAGTCGGTGATGAGTTGCGGTCGGAGCGATTCGGACGCGAACGGTTTGTCCGCCAGAGCCTGCTCCCAGTCCGCGCTGGATGGCACGATGTTCCGATACCGAATCCAATGCCACTCATCCGGGTTGAGCTTGTCGGGATCGGCCCGGAACGAACGGTGTTCGGAATCCGCCGACCACGCGCCGGCGCGCGTCGCGGCCCAACGTTCCGGCCAGCCCCTCAGAATGAGCTCGCGCTCCGGGTGATCGTTGTCGAAGACGAGTTGCTGCAGCAACCGCTGCTTCTCCGGTTCCTTGCGGGCAATTCGAAACGGTTCGTCCTTTCCCAGCGGTCGCACCTTGATGTCGCCATGATCGATCAGCACCTGTTCGTTGGGCAATCCGACCAGCCGCTTGATGTAGTTGACCTTCGCTTCCTCGGGGTACTTGAAGACGACCACGTCCCATCGCTCTGGATCGCCGACGTCAAACGGGAATTTGTTGACGAGAATGCGATCGCCGTTAAATCCCTGCTTGGCCAGCACGTTGTTCGGATAGCGGCAGCTGGGACAGGTGGCGAAAATCACTCGCTGCGCCGTGATGATCCCCTTTCTGCCCTCCTGCAGTTCGTCGCTGGCGCCCACGCTGAACCGGTAGCCGCACTGCTCGCAATGGATATCCTTGTGCCGCCCGTGCAGCGTCGGTGCCATCGAACCCGTCGGGATCACGAACGCCTCGGCTTCGAACGTGCGGAATAGAAACGCCAGGATGAACGCGACGACGATCGATTCGATCGTCTCGCGCCAACTGTCCTGCCGCAGCGGCGGAGCGGGTGCGACGGGCGCGGCTTCGGCGGGACGATCCCGGCGATTGGCTGGTTGCTGCGGTGCCGTCGATGTGGGAGTCATGGTCTGCCTTCTCCCCTGTCCCCATCAGGGGAGAGGGGTTGTGGGTAAGGGGGCGAACGTCTCTGAAAATCTAATTGCAAGCCAGGCGAAGCGGCACTTGGCCCCTCACCCCTATGCCCTCTCCCCCGACGGGGAGAGGGAACAAGACCGCTCACCGAATGTAGCGAATCCGTGAAAACTCTGGAATCCGGACCTCTGTCTGACGCCCAGCCAGGCTGATTCGCTCGCGACGCGACGGCAGGTGGACGATGAACGGCTTTCCGAGAAGCATCCGGCCGGTCAACATTCGACTGGCGGGCCAGCCGCGGCTGTCGCGCGAGATCGAACTGTTGTCGCCAAGCACAAAGTACTCGTCGGCTCCGAGTTGGAACGACTGGTCGCAGGCAAGTTGATGCGGTTCGTGTGTGTAGAACACGTCCCGAAACAGCCGGAGTTGCGACACGCGAACGCTCAGGCCGCGTACCCCGAACCGCACCGCTCGGCGCGGCACCGGCGGAAGGTCGTCGGTCGTGGACCGTGGATCGTGGATCGTGGATTGAAAGTCGTTCGTCGCCGTCGCCTGACCTCGGACCTCGGACCTCGGACCTTTGTCCACCGTCCACCGTCCTCTATCCCCATCGTATCGGAACGGCTCGAATACGACCCGGCCGTCGATGGCGAGCAGCGACTGGCGATCCATCTGCGACACTTCGATCAGCACGGGCGAACCGCCGGGGCGGACGTGAGCGGGAAGCGCGGCCTTCCGCAATGACGTCGCGTCGTTTCCGATCAGTAGACGGGCCTCGCGTTTTTCGAAGTCCAGTATGACATGCGCCGTCGCCACGCCGTCGTTCATCTCAACCGCGAACTGTCCGGACCCCGACGCGATCGACAGTTCCATTGCCAGCATCAGATCGCGCACGAGGTTCTCTCTGGTGGCGGCGTCGGGCGGGTTGTATGCGACCTCATCGTTGATCGGTGCGATGTGCGACGCGCGGTACAGCTTCGTGATCGCCTGCCGGAAGGCGTCGCCGGCATCGCCAGATGGCGCGGCCTTCAGCCAGCGATCGCGCTCGGCGGCGGCGAGGGCTCCGTAGCAGATCAGGGTTTGTGTGTTGTCATTCCAGGTGAGGCGAGATGCCGCGTCGACTCTCGGTGGCTCGAACTTCGTGGGCCATTCCGCGACGTGCACCGACGTCCTGTGCGACCCGCCACGCCGAATCCAGTGCCGGTAGCTGACCCACGACACGGACGTCGAACTCTTCGCGTTGTCGCCGCGGCCCGTGTCGAGCACGAAGTCGCCTCCCTGAGGTTGCCAGCCGAAATCGCCACTGTCGGCCAGCCAGCGCGACTCCCAATCGGGGTCGTCCGGCGGCGGGCGGAAATCGTTGTCGAACACGAGCACGCGGCTGCCGCGCTGCCGCAGCAGGCTTTTCGCTTGACGCGTGCCATTGATGAAGATGTCACCTTCGCGCAGGTGCACTTCCTCGCCCGGCAACCCAACGACGCGCTTGACGTAAGCTTCCGTGAGCTTGTTCGGGTTTCGAAACACCACGACTTCCCAGCGCTGTGGCGGCCGGAATTCGAACAACCGCCGATGCACGAGCAGTTGGTCGCCGTCGCTTCGCAGCCGGTCGTCCACGGCGATCCCCGATGCACCGCAGTTGGCGCACCGTGCCCGCCTTGGCCCCGGCGCGTGATCGGCCAGGACCTCGCTGACGTATCCGCACGACGGGCACTCGAACCGCTTGTAATGCCCCAGCAGGCCCGGCCCCATTGACCCCGATTCGATGACGTACCCCTCCGCTTCAAACGTGCGAAAGATCGTCACCGCAATCAGCAGGCAAACAAAGAACTCGATGATGCTCCGCATGTCGGCAGTGTGACGAGAGGGGAAATGCCCGTCAAACCAACTTCGTCACAGATACCGTTCGAGAATCCTGCGGCTCTGGGCGTCGAGCGATTGCAGCGCCGGAATCAGGTAGCGGACGCCTTGGGCGTCGATCAGCATCGCCTTGTCCGGGCCGAGGCGGTGGATGTCTTCTTCGCTGTTGAGAACGAATCGCGTGCGGCCACGGTCGGTGTCGACTTCCCATTCCGACGGCTCGGTCGCGGCCGAAACATGGTGGATGTGCGTCAGCACCGGCATGAACTCGCGGCGCGTCAGCTCTTCGTCCACGATCCGCCTCAAGTCCGGCGGCAGGCTTTCGATGTTATCGATCCACACGAGTTCTCGCCCGCTCGCCGAGCGGATCGACAGACCGTGATCCGGCGCGGAGAGCGGAAACGCGCGGACCGGTTCCGCGCCGACTTCCGGTTCACCGCCCGAGACCGTGAACACGAGCCGCCCGAACACGTCGTGATGCAGTGTGAATTTGCTGATCATGGGATTGCCGGATACCGATTGCCGATTGCCGCTTGCGGCCGCGCGATTCTGTCCAAGTCTCCAATCGGCAATTTCATATTCCGATCCCCTGCACCAGTTCCACCTGCGCCCGATGCAGTCTGGCGTACACGCCGTCGCGCTGCAACAGCTCGTCGTGGCGGCCAATCTCCTTGATCTCGCCCGACTCCAGCACAACCAACCGGTTGGCGCGGCGAAGTGTGCTCAGGCGGTGAGCGATCGCGATGGTCGTGCGGCCTTGGATCAGGGTTTCGAGAGCCGCCTGGATTTCGCGCTCCGTTTCGGTATCCACGGACGAGGTTGCTTCGTCGAGGATTAGGATCAGCGGATTGATCAGGAGCGCCCGGGCGATCGAGATGCGCTGGCGTTCGCCTCCCGAAAGCGACTGACCGCGCTCGCCGACAAGCGAGTCGTATCCGTCCGGCAACCGCAGAATGAATTCGTGCGCGTGGGCGGCTCGCGCGGCGGCCACGATCTCCTGCCGAGTCGCTTCGGGCCGGCCGTACGCGATGTTCTCGGCGATCGTGCCGTAGAAAAGAAACGGGTCCTGCAACACGATGCCGATATGCTTGCGATAGTCTTCGACCGAGAAGGACCGCACGTCCACGCCGTCGATCCGGATGGCTCCCTCGGCGACATCGTAGAACCGGCAGATCAAATTGATGAGCGTGCTCTTCCCCGCGCCGCTGGGGCCGACGAGGCCGATCATTTTGCCGGGCTGGATCGCGAGGTTCAACCCATGCAGCACTTCGCGCGAGCCGTATTTGAATCGGACGCCCTCCAGTTCGATGCGGCCCTGCCAGCGCTCCGGCCGCAGCGGCCGAGTCGGCTCCGGCACGCTGGGCACTCGGTCGAGAATCTCGAATAGCCGCTGAGCCGCCGCCGCCGCTCGCTGTGTCGCGGCGATCATCAGAATCAGGGATTCGAAGCGCGTGTACACCTTAGTGATGTAGAACAGGAACATCGTCAGCACGCCGACGGTGATGTCCTTCTGAAAGATTCGCTGCGCTCCGAATGCCCAGACGACCAGCAGGCCGCACTCGGTGAAAAACACCATCAGCGGACCGAAGAATGACCAGACCAGGTTCATCCGATCGTTGACCTCCATCACGCGGTCGTTGCTGTGACGGAAGCGTTCGACCTCGCGGCTTTCCTGGGCGAACGCCTTGACGACTCGGATGCCGGGGATCGCATCCGCCAGCACGCTGGTCATGGCGGCCCAGGCGATCTCGGCTTGAGCAAACCCGCGCCGCAAACGGGCTCGAACAAGATGCACCAACCCGAAGATGATCGGAAACGGCAGCAGGGCGACGACGGCCAGCGAGAAATCGGTACTGAGCATGATCGACGCGGTGAGCACAATCAGCAGCACGTCGGTCGCGAACCCCGATACGTTGATGGCCAGAAAGTTGCACAGGCGTTCGGTGTTGTTTGATATGCGGGCGATCAGATCACCCGTTCGCTTGCCGCCGAAGAATTCGAGCGACAGCTTTTGCAGATGGGCGAACGTTCGCATTCGCAGGTCGCGGCTGATCCGCTCGCTGACCCACGCGATCGTGTACGTCCGCGCCCAGTCGAGAAGCCATGACAAAACAGTCACACCCGCCATCCCGGAGAGATACCACCAGAACGGTCCGACGTCGTTCCGTTTCCCTTCGGCGAACGGGATAAGGATCTTGTCCAGCATCGGCTGAGTGAGATAGGGCGCGATCAAACCGGTCCCGGTCGCGGCGAGCGTCAGCACGAAGCCGAGCGCCATGAATCTGTGAACCGGCCGGGCGAAGACGAGCAGCCGGATCAGCGACGAAACCGGCGGTACGGTTGATGCGGGCGAACAGTTCGGGCACAGCCCGTCGTCGGACGTGATCAGTTCGCCGCAACTCGGACAGACGGTTCCTGCGTCATCCGACTTTATGTGGCCGACGTTGACGCGGTCGAACAGCCGCACCAACCGATGGGCCGCCGCAGCCCGGCCGGCGGTGTAACGCCACACGCCAACGCGTCGATCCCGGCTGAGTAATTCAACGGCGCCGGCACCGCCACGTTCGTCCGCGCTCAATTCGTGATCGGGCAGCGGCAGCGACCAGTCGGACGGTGTTCCCGCGTTGTTCCACGCGATCAACCGCCGGTCCGTGAGCAGCAACAACCCGGCAGCGTAGCGCAGGCCGGCGTCGAGATCCGGTTCGAACCAGCTCACCAAGCGTTCGCCCTCGACCAGCCGTTCGCGAACCACGGCGCGCCATGATACTGGCAGGGAATCCCAGGCGTTAATCTGATTGTTCAAGGCGAGGTAGCTCCGGCCGATGGCAACATCCCGATGGCACGAAAGTGATCAGATACACGAAAGAATGACAACGTGGAAGGGAGACGCAGTCGAGGCAATGAAATCAGCGATTCGTCGATCGGCGATGCACCTTATTCCGACCGTCGCATGTCGAGCACGTGGTAGCCCCACGCGGGGAGTTCGACAAACAGCCCCTTTCCGGCGAGTTGATCGCCCGGGCGGTCGTAGACCGATCCGTCCATCACGTCGGTCAGCCGATGATTGCCGCCTCGCAGGTCGGCGAACGGAAGTTGAACATGACACTGCGATTGATGCGGCGCGAGATTCACCACGGCAAGCAGGCGCGATTCGTCGCGTCCACACCACACGAACGCGACGAAGCAATTCCACGTCCAGTTGTCGTGCCACGCCGGCGCACATTCGAGCAGGCACCAGTCGCCGTCGCGGACGAGCGGCCGACGGAGGATGTCGAGCAACCGGCGGTAGAAACCCGACAAGCGTGCATCGACTGGTTCATCCGGACCGCGAACCAGATGCGGTGAGATGCGTTTACGAAAGCCTTCCAGTTGTCCCTGGTGAAAGAATCGCAGGCCCGGAGTCAGGTAGGTGACGATGGCGGCCGCCTCGTGTTGCGCATCCGGGAACACGACAGCGGCCCGTGGCTCGTCGTGATTCTCGAGAAACCGCGCCAGATGATTCTGAAACTCCAGGTCGGCTCGAAGGTGATCGCGGACGGCCTGTGGCTGAGGCGTTCGCAGCCGGTCATACAATCGCTTGTCGTAAGTGACGTCGAATCCTTGCTGTTGCAGCGTCCATTCGAGATCCCAGTAGACTTCAGCCAGGAATACGAAGTCCGGCCAACGCTGGCGAATACTCTGAATGGCCATCGGCCAGAACGGCTCGATGTGGATCCCCCACGTGCGCTCGAACACGTCTGGAAGCAACAGCATGGCCATGTCGCATCGAACTCCGTCGCATCGCTCGGCCACCTTGTGCAACTCGGCCAGCATCACCTCCCGCACCGCCGGATTGCCGTAGTTGAGTTGTAACGTATCGGGCCAACCGGCGAAGTGGGGGTCTCGCCCGTGGGCGAAAACGCGGAACCCGTGTGGCGTTTCCAGACGGACATGATTCTGTGGTGATCGCTTGAGATCCTCCTCTGAACCAGTCACGAGGTAGTCTGGATGCTTCGAAACCCACGTATGATCCAGTCCGACATGGTTCGGAACGAAGTCGAGCATCAGCCGCAAACCACGTCGCCGCACTTCGTCTCTCGCCTGCCGCAGGGCTGCTTCGCCCCCCAACCCATCAGCCACACGATACTCCTGAATTGCAAATCCTGAACCGCCGATGTCGTCTTCAGTCAGGTCATGCAGCAAGGACAGGAATTCCATCCGCCACTCGAAATGTTGGTGCGACACGCGCCTCGACTTTGGACCGGTTTGCCAAACACTGAGCAGCCAGAGCCAGTCCATTCCGAGGTCCGCAAATCGATCCCAGTCCGTCGCGCCTACTTCGGCAAGTCCGATTTGTGCTCCCTGGCAGCGAGAAAGGGAATTCAACCATACGCGCGTGTTGACCTGCAGCACTGAGGGGTAGCGCGGCACGTTCGTCAGCTCCGGATAATCCCAAACAATGGCCAGCGGTTGTGCTTGTGAAGTGTGTGGGACAATTGTCGAACTAATACTGTGGTGATTGACGCCACTCCATAATAGCGGTAGGTTAACGGCACTTCTATAAGTGGTGAAGCGGCAAAACTCTATTTGGTCGAGCGTCAAGGAGAATAAATATATGGCCACGCCTGAGACACGGCAGTTGTCAATCACCGAACTTGAGCGCTTGTTGGCCCGCCGCAGCGCCGAATTGACTCATTTGGAGCGCGAGCGCGCAAAGCTCAGAAAACAACTGTCGACCGTCGAGCAGAAGATTGCCGCGGTTGGAGGGGCGACTGCCGACGGAAGGGTGCGGTTGGCCACGAGTCCCGCTCGCAAACGCCACAAAAACGCAAAGTCGTTGAAGGTCTTAGTCGTCGAGTTGCTGCGCGACAACAAGAAAGGGTTGGATTTGAAGCAACTGACGGACAAGGTACTGAAGGCCGGTTATAAAACAGCAAGCTCCAATTTCTCCAACACCGTCTATCAAGCCGCTTACAATTCCGGTGCGATTGAGTTCGAGGAGAAGTCCGGAGTCTATAGGACCAAGTAATTCACCGAGGCAACTGCGGCCAATCTGACGTTGCATCGCTCGCTAAGGCAACGCAGCCCCGAAGGCTTGGCGATATGGTAATTCCCAAACATCAGTCAAGCCTTGGAGCTGCTGTGATCGATCGAAAGCGAGCCTTGGACTTGTTCCTCAGAATGGTCGGGATTCCCGGACGAAGCGGCGATGAGTCCCGAGTCGCCGACTTCATCACTCGGGAGCTTGTATCAGCCGGGTTGTCTGAATCGGCCATTTGTCGAGATGACATACCTCGACGGAGTCCGATTGGCGGGAATACAGGCAGCCTGATCGTCAGAATCCCGGGGACGCGACGTGGCCCACGAAGACTGTTGATGGCGCACATCGATACGGTGCCATTGTGTGTTGGTTGTCGACCAGTGTTGGACGGCAACACGGTGCGTTCCTTAAATCCGCACACGGCGCTGGGGGGGGACGACCGGGCCGGTGCGTGCGTCGTACTTCTGGCCGCGCTGGAGATTCTGCGACGGCGACTACCACATCCCCCAATCACATTTTTTTGGCCTGTCCAGGAAGAGGTCGGGCTTTACGGTGCCCGGTTTGTTCGCATCGGAGCACTTGGGCAACCGAGACTCTGTTTCAATTGGGACGGCGGCGCGGCCAGTATGGCCTGCGTTGGTGCGACGGGCGCGTGCGACTTGGAAATTGAAATCGACGGGATCGCCAGTCATGCGGGCGTCCATCCCGAAGGGGGTGTGAGCGCGATTGGTGTCGCCGGACTTGCCATCGCCGACCTGCAACTAAACGGGTGGCACGGCCTGATTGTGAAGGGTCGCCACATGGGGACGAGCAATATTGGAGTCATTTCAGGTGGCGATGCGACAAACGTTGTCACGGCGAATGTGCGATTGCGAGCCGAAGTGCGCAGCCACGATTCCGTTTTTCGAAAGCGACTCGTCGCTGAATTCCGCCGAGCATTCGAACGGGCGGTGCGATCAGTGTCCAATGATCTGGGACGACACGGCAAGCTGCGATTCAATGCGGACCTCAAATACGAATCGTTCCGGCTGGAGGAGTCGTCGCCGTGCGTGCTGGAGGGATTGCGGGCGATTCGCGCAGTGGGGCTCGATCCGCAAACCCGGATCACAAATGGCGGCCTCGATGCCAACTGGTTGAGTGCACGCGGCTTGCCCACTGTCACGCTTGGTTGCGGTCAGCAGAATGTGCACACGGTGAACGAAACGCTCGACGTCGAAAACTATCTGCATGCATGTCAGATCGGCTTGCTGCTGGCGACCGCTTCCTGACGCGACGCGTTGGTTGCAGGTGAACCTTCGTTTGCTATACTGCCTCCGTTCTTCTGGACGTTTCCACCCAGCCCAAGTGGCGGAACTGGCAGTCGCGCTAGGTTGAGGGCCTAGTTCCCGTTTAGGGAGTGCAGGTTCAAATCCTGTCTTGGGCACATCGAACTTCGGCCGGGCAGCGGTTGTCCGGCTGATGTTGTTTTCAGGTAGCTGCACTGCTGGTCGAGATGGCAAACGTAGCGAGGATGGCCAGCCAGACAATTCCCAGCACGTGCCAGAAGAACGAGCAAATAGTAACTCCCCAGCAATACTCGTGGTCGTAACGGTTGGCAGACGCGCTCACAATGACCCATGCCAGGCAGAGCGCCGCCACGCCGACGTGAAGTGCGTGCAGGACGGCGAATACAAACACGAACGATTCGGCTCCGGTTGATGAATAATAGGGACCGCGCGGAAGCGAAGCGACGAACTGTGCGAGGCCGAACGTTTGCACGCCGATGAACAGAATGGCAAGTGCGGCGGCCATGCGAAGCGAGTGACGGAATCGCAGTTGCCTTTCGACTCGCACGGAGGACCACGCCGCGTGCAAGGCGATGCTCACGCCGATCAGGCACGCCGTGCTGAAGTGAAACGCTACCGGCAGTCGGATTCGTTCTGTTCCCACAGTCCGCGCATCGGCTGGCGATACCAAAAGCAGCAGCCACGCCAAAACGCCGCCCGCCAAAACCAGGCTGCTCGCCAGCGCCACAAACCGGAGAGTGATCCGTGTCTGTTGTTGCGGCGTCGGGCGGGTCATTGACATCCCTCCAGCAGTCGCGTGATCAGCGCCGTCCACCCGGTCTGGTGACTGGCTCCCAGCCCGCGACCCGTGTCGCCGTGGAAATACTCGTGGAACAGCAGGAGATCGCGACCGGGAGAATCCGCCGCGAACATCGGATCGTCGCCGAAGCACGGTCGGCGGCCGTTCGCGTTCGGCAGGAACAACCGCACCAGCCGCGAACTGATTTCGCCGGCGACCTCTTTCAAATTCAGCAGCCGTCCCGAACCGACCGGGCACTCGACGCGAAGCGTATCGCCGTAGAAATGGTGATACCGCTCGAGCGCTTCCACCAGCAGATAGTTCACCGGAAACCAGATCGGTCCGCGCCAGTTCGAGTTGCCGCCGAACATGTCGCTCGTCGATTCACCGGGCACGTAGTCGATCGTCAATCGCTGCCCGGCCGCTTCCAGGTGGTACGGATGATCCCGGTGCCAACGCGACAGCGAGCGGATGCCGAACGGGCTGAGAAACTCCGCCTCGTCCAACACGTATCGCAGCACGCGGACCAGCCGTTCGCGAGACGGAATCGCCAGCAAGCGATGACCGTCGGTGGTTCCGCCGTCGGTTTCGCGTTCCATGTACGAGATGTTCCGCGACAGCTCGGGACAGTTTTTCAGAAACCATTCCATGCGCTTGCGGAACCCGGGCAGGTGTTGAATCACGTCGTCGTCGAGCACCTCAACGGCGAACAGCGGGATAATGCCGACGATCGATCGTACGCGGAGCGGGGTCGCATGACCGTTGACCAGCAGGTGGTCGTAGTAAAAACCGTCCTGCTCGTTCCACAGGCCGTCGCCGCCCAGCGTGTTTGTGGCGTTGGCGATCGCGACGAAGTGCTCGAAGAATTTGGACGCGATGTCTTCGTAGGCGGGGTCCTCACTGGCCAGTTCCAGCGCGATCGACAGCATCGTCGCACAGAAAAACGCCATCCAAGCGGTGCCGTCCGCCTGTTCGAGCTGCACGCCCGACGGCAGCGGCTGCGACCGGTCGAACACGCCGACGTTGTCCAGCCCGAGGAACCCGCCGGAAAACAGATTGTTCCCCTCCCAGTCCTTCCGGTTGATCCACCACGTGAAGTTAAGCAGCAATTTGTGAAACACGCGGGCGAGGAACACGCGATCGCGACCGCCGCGCGGACCGGTCATCTTGTAGACCCGCCAGCACGCCCAGGCGTGAACCGGCGGATTGACGTCGGAGAACGACCATTCGTACGCCGGAAGTTGGCCGTTCGGGTGCAGGTACCATTCGCGGAGAAACAGGATCAACTGCGACTTCGCGAACTCGGGGTCGATCTTCGCGAACGGCAGTGTATGGAACGCCAGATCCCACGCGGCGTACCACGGGTACTCCCACTTGTCCGGCATCGAAATGACATCGCGGTTGAACAGGTGCGGCCAATCGTGGTTGCGGCCGCGCGATCGCTCCGCTGGTGGACGCGGCTGGTCGGGGTCCCCTTCCAACCAGTTTTTCACGACGAAATGATAGAACTGCTTGCTCCACAAAAGCCCCGCGTACGCCTGCCTCGCCACCTGCCGCTCGGCGTCCGACATCGAAGCCGGGATGTGAGCCGCGTAGAACTCGTCCGTTTCGCGCCGGCGAGCGCTGAAGACTTGATCGAACTCCGATCCGAAGACATTGCCCGATATCTGTAGCCCCGGCCCTTGTGGCCGGGACGATGCGTCAGGTACGGAAACGGCATCCGACCCACGAGGGGTCGGGCTACCGGCAGCCGATTGCGGTTCCACGAACAATCGCAGACGGACGACGGATTCGCCGCCCGGTTCGATCGTCAGCACGCGGTATTCGGCCACCTTCGTCCCGACCGGACGCGGGCTGACGGCCGCTTCGCGCCCGTGGACGACGAAATCGTGAAACGCATCCTTCACGGCGGCCGAACTGTTCTCGTGACCGAACAGCCGCTGCGAGTTCGATTCGTTTTCGGTGAACAGCCAGCGCGGTGGTTCGCCGGACGGATCGACATCGGCAGCCAGGCGGAACGCGCCGAGAGTCGCATGCCGGGCCACGACGGCGTCGCTGCCGATCTGGTCGATCCGCGGTTTCACTTCGCAACCTTCGTGCGTGCAGCCCCACGACCACGTGTTGCGGAACCAGAGTGTCGGCAGCAGGTGCAGCGTCGCCGGCTGCGGGCCGCGGTTGGTGATCGTGATTCGGATCAGGATGTCGTCCGGCGACGCCTTCGCGTACTCAACCTCGACATCGAACCAGCCGTGATCGAACACGCCGGTGTCCGCCAGTTCGAATTCCGATTCGTGTCGGCTGCGGCGACGGCTCTCGCGGACCAGCGTCTCGTACGGGAAGGCCGCTTGCGGGTAGCGGTACAGCCCGCGGAGATACGAATGCGTCGGCGTGCTGTCGAGGTAGAAGTAGGCTTCCTTCACGTCTTCGCCATGATTGCCTTCGGGGCCGGTCACACCGAACAGCCGCTCCTTCAGAATCGGATCGCGGCCGTTCCACAACGCGATCGCGAAGCACAACCGACACTCGCGGTCGCAGATTCCCAGCAACCCATCCTCGCCCCAGCGGTAGGCACGGCTGCGGGCGTGGTCGTGCGGAAAATAATTCCACGTGTCGCCGCCGGCCGAATAGTCCTCGCGCACCGTTCCCCACTGCCGCTCGGACAAGTACGGTCCCCAGCGTTGCCAGTTGGCCGTGCGCTCGTGAGCCTCCCGCAAGCGTCGTTCTTCGGTGAGCATGATTCCGTATTTCACCACCGGCCGCGTGAAATGTCGAACCTCAGAGGATGATCGCCCGACATTTGTTTCAACCGAGGCGATCGCCTACCCTGACGCCATCGTCTCGCCCATCCCGCACCCCTGCCGGGGTGCATGGGGAATCACGTTCCGAATTCCGGGTTCCGGCTAATGTCCCGCAGCCCTCCGGGCTGCGTTCGTTCAACGCTCGACCCTCTACCCTCCACCCTCGATCCTCGATCCTCCATCCTCAAACGCACATGCACCTCGTGACCGGCGGCGGCGGATTCCTCGGGCTGTACGTGGTCGAACAGCTCGTCGCTCGCGGCGACCCCGTGCGAGTCCTCTGCCGCGGCGAGTATCCCCGGCTGCGAGAACTCGGCGTGGAAGTTGTCCGCGGCGACGTGCGCGATCCGGCCGTGGTGCGGATCGCGTGCGAAGAAATCGACACGGTGTTTCACACGGCGGCCATCGCGGGCATTTGGGGAGCGTGGCGGGAGTTCTATGAAATCAACACGGTCGGTACGCGGAACGTGATCGCGGGATGCGGCGCCGCCGGAGTCCGCAGGCTCGTGTACACGTCTTCGCCGAGCGTCGTGTACGACGGCCGAGACCACTTGGGCGCGGATGAATCGCTGCCGTATCCGGCTTCATTTTTGTGTCACTACCCGCGCTCGAAAGCGATCGCCGAACAGGACGTGCTGGCCGCGAACGATCGCGACGGGCTGGCGACATGCGCACTCCGGCCGCATCTGATTTGGGGACCGCGCGACAACCATCTGATTCCGCGACTGATCGCGCGGGCGAAATCCGGCCGCTTGCGGCGCGTGGGGCCGGGAGACAATGTGATCTCGATGGCCTACGTCGAAAACGTCGCTGCCGCCCACTTGCAGGCGGCGGACAAGCTGGCGCCCAATTCGCCCGTGGCCGGACAGGCGTACTTCATCAACGAGCCGCAGCCGGTGAATTTGTGGGGCTGGATCAACGAACTCCTGACGCGAGCCGGCTTGCCGCCCGTGACGAAAGGCGTGTCGCGCGGCACCGCGTACGCCGCCGGGGCCGTGCTCGAAAGAACTTGGTGGCTGCTGCGACTTCGTGGCGAACCGCCGATGACGCGGTTCCTCGCCCAGCAGTTGGGCGGATCGCACCACTATTCGACCACCAAAGCCGAGCGCGATTTTGGCTACCGACCTATCGTGTCGGTCGAGGACGGACTACGGAATCTGGAACCGGAGTTGAAGAAGCTGGCCGACGTGGCACCGGCGTCCCGCCGGTGACGCACATGCGAGACGCCGGTGCCACGGTCCAACTGCCGATCTCACTCCCCCGAGTGGTCAGTCATCGATGAACCGCCCGGAAATCCACTCCACCTGTTCCGCGGCGTCGAGTTCTTTTCGCCGGGCCCTCCGACCATCGCTCTCGTCGAGCAGTTCTTCGTCCGTGACGGCGATCGCATTCGGCACGACGGGGTCAGCTTCGATGCGGATCGACTGCGAAAATTCCTTGCCGTCCACTTCGAGGACCACGCGATACAGACCCGGTGGAACTGGTCCGCCGCCGAATCCGCCGCCGCGGCCTCCGCCAGTTCCGGCACCACCGCCGGGACCGCGACCGGGTCCGCGCTGCCCGCCTTCCGGGCGTGCGGCGGGTGTGCCGGTGGCCGAAGTCGAACGTGCTGTCGCTTCAGTTCCGGAGCGCTCTTCCGACGCGGCCGGATTTGCGGTCGCCGCCGGTGCTTCGCCTGATTCCGATCGTGGCGGACGATTCCCGCCGCCACCAGCGGTTCCGCCGGCGAATCCGCGGCGACCTTGGCCGGGACCGCCACCACTGCCACCACCGGCGGGCTGAGCCTGCCGCGACAGATCCCACGCGACGGTGTTGAGGCCGGCGTCTCCCTTGGCTTGCAGCGTGCGAACGGTCGCGCCGGTGTGATCGACCACGCGAAGCGAAACTTTTTCCGCCTTCTGGCCGAGCGAGTAAGCGAGCGTCGCGCTGCGCGACGGGTTGCTGCCGGCATAGTATTGACTGCCGCCACCGTTGGCTCGCGATGGCTCCGGTCGCCAGCGCACGACGGCGTTCGGTTCGAATAAGTGAGCTGGTGCCTTCGCGAGTTCGGTGGTCATCTGCCGCAGCGGGCTGATGTCGAGCACCCACAGACTGCGACCGTGCGTGGCCGCCACCATTTCACCCGCCGTCGGATGGATGGCCAGTTCGTGCACGGCGACCGTGGGCAGGTTGTTGTTGATCTTGGTCCACGACTGACCGCGGTTGATCGACGCGAACACGGCGAACTCGGTGCCGAGCACCAGCAGGTTCGGGTTCCTCACGTCTTCGCGCACGCAGCGCGTGGAACCCCACGGCAGGTTGGCTTTCAGCGACGTCCACGTTTCGCCGAAATCTTCGGTCACAAAAACGTATGGTTCGTCGTCGTCGGATCGGTGAGCATCGAACGCGACGTAGCAGCGGCCTTCCTCGTACCGCGACGGTTCGACCGTGGCCACCCAGCGGAAGCCCGGGAGGCCGACTTTTTCGGCGACGTTCTTCCAGTTCGCGCCGCCGTCCTTCGTGATCCACAGGTGACCGTCGTCGGTGCCGACCCACAGCACGTCCGGGTTGCGCGGTGATTCGGCCAGCGCCGTCCCGGTGCCGCGCCCCGTGCGCGCGATCTCCGGCGAAATGACCTTCAATTCGTCGCCGCGTTTGATCGAGCGGAACACGTAGTTCCCCGCCGCGTAGAAAATGCCGGGGTTGTGGTTCGAGACGATGAATGGCGTGTTCCAGTTGAACCGATACCGCTGGCCGCGCTGCCCGCGCGGCGAGATGCCGGCTCGTTCGCCGGTGCGCAGGTTGCGGCGAGACATCGCGCCGTTCTGGCTCTCGGAGTAGACGATGTCGGGGTCAAACGGATCGACGCGGCAAACGAATCCGTCGCCGCTGCCAACCGAAATCCAATCGGGGTTGAGCGGCCCGGTGCTGCCGAGCGTGCGGCTCGGTCCGCCCCACGACCCGTTGTCCTGCAAGCCGCCGTACGCGCGGTACGGCTGCCGGGTGTCGAGAGCGACGTGGTAGAACTGGGCGATCGCCATGTGATTGAGGTGCTCCCAGTTCGCCATCCGGTCCCACGTGGCATAAAAGCCGCCGTCGGTGCCGACGATCATGTGCCGTCCGTCGCGGGGATCGATCCACAGCGCATGCTGATCGGCGTGGACGTTTCTTCCCCCGTCGGCCGTAAACGTCTTGCCGCCGTCCTTCGACCGATGCAGCGACACGCCGAGCACGTACAAATACTTCTCGTCGGTCGGATCGACTCGCACCTGGCTGAAATACATCGGCCGGGGGTTGATGCTGTTGACGCGCGACCACGATTCGCCGCCGTCGGCCGAGCGATAGACGCCGCCGTACTCGTGGCTGTTCGGCCCCTGTGTTTCCTGCACGTTCGGCGCCTGACCGCCGTACATGAACGTGTACGGTCGCGACTGGCTGCCTCCGGGGGGTTCGAGGATCAGCTTGGTTTCCTTCGTCTCCTTGTCGCGAGAAAACTTGACGGCGACTTCGTCTCCCTCGTGGCGCTCGCGGATCATTTCGAGAAGCTGCGGGCCATCGGTGATGCCCTTGCCGTCGAATGCGGTGAGAATGTCGCCTTCTTCCAGCTTGGCTTTCTCGGCGACCGACCGCTCGCCGACCCGAGTCAATTTCACGCCGCCGCCTTCGACGTTTTCGACACCCGCGCCCAGCAGAGCGAACAGGCCGCCGAATCCGCCACCACCTCCGCGTCCTCCGCCGCCGCCACCGAACCCGCCCGTCGGCCGCTCGTCGAGCGTGACCGACACCGGGATGAGCTTGCCATCGCGGAGAATCTCCAGGTCGACCTTGTCACCGGGCCGGCGGCTGCGGAGCGCCTCGGTGAACAGTTCGTAGCTCGTGGCCGGTTCCTTGTTCATCGACTTGACGATGTCACCGTCCTTCAATTCCGCGCGAGCAGCCGGGCCGCCTTCGATGATGTCCGTTAGCAACACGCCGTCCGAGGCATCTTCCCCCTGGATGCCCATGTAGCCGCTGCTCGACCCGGTGACCAAGGCACCGAGCGGCCGGTTTTCGATCGTGGCCGTGATCTCGAGGGTCTCCTTGTCGCGGATGATTTCCAGTGCCAGCTTGTCGCCGGCGGCCTTGCCGCGCAGCCGGTCGGTGAACTGGGCGTAGCTCTTCACTTCCTGCTTGTCGACCGACTTGATGACGTCGCCGACCTTCAAACCGGCTTTCTCCGCCGGGCCCTTCGCCGTGATCTGCGTGAGCTGCGCCCCGCCGCCTCCGTCACGGCCGGTGATGCCGATGTACGTGCGATTGGCCGGCGTTCCCTTGCCGATCGTCGCGCAGTCGATGATCGCGTACAGAATATTCGGGTCCTTGAGGTAGTAATCCACGTCCATGCGGCCGAGGTGCGAAGACGGCAGGCCGGCAGTCAGGCGTTTCCACGTCTTGCCGCCGTCGGTCGTCTTGTGGAGGCCGCTGCCGGGTCCCCATTTTTTGATCGGGTCGTAGACGTCGTAACCATCCTGAGGCGCGGGCTGTCCGGGGTGGCTGTCGAACAAATCACGCTGCCGCTCCCACATCGCGACGATCATCGTGTTGGGATCGGTCGGGTGCATCGCCATGTCGATCACGCCCGTCTTGTCGTCGATGTAAAGAACCCGCTCCCACGTTTTGCCGCCGTCGGTGGTCTTGTACACGCCGCGTTCCTCGTTGGTGCCGTACAGTCGTCCGAGCGCGCCGACGTACACGACGTCCGGGTTCTTCGGGTGGACGATGACTTTGCCGATCTGGAAGGTCTTTTTGAGACCCATGTTCGTCCACTTCTTGCCGCCGTCGGTCGATTTGTAGACGCCGTCGCCGTAGGTCACCGAGTTGCGCGGGTTCCCTTCGCCCGTGCCGACCCACACGATGTCGGGATTCGACGGCGCGACGCAGACGTCGCCGACGGACACCGTCGCTTCGCGGTCGAACTGATGCTCGAACGTGATCCCATTGTTCGTCGTCTTGAGCAGCCCGCCCGAAGCCGTGGCGATCCACCACGTCGTCGGATCGGCCTCGTACACCGAGATGGCCGTGATGCGCCCACCCATGCCGGCCGGTCCGATCGATCGCCAGCGAAACGCCTTCACCCAGTCTTCCGGCAGCGCACTGTCCGGCACGGCGGGCGTCGCAGCCACCTGGTCCGCCGGTTTGGACGTGTCGGTCGTTTTGGCCGCACCCTTCCGAATGTCCTCAACCTGCCGCCGCAGCGACTCGAGCTGTTTCAGGATTTCATCCAGTTGCCGGTTTTGATCCGGCTGAGCGGACGTGGCCGCAGCACCACCTCCCTGTGCCCAAGCCAGCGTCGGCGCGATGATGGAAATCACCAGCAACAAAAGGCGCATCAAGCGCTCGACGCGGGACGCTCCGGCAGACTGAGTCATGGTGTAGGCCCTCCGAGGAAAACGACGATCGACGAAGCGGAAGAATCGGGCGCCGGGCGGCATCCGACCGAGAGAAGTATCACAAAGCTTGCCGTCGGGGGTGGTCCGAATGCAAGCCATCTCAAGGAATCTTTGCTGCGGTTTTTCAGGTCTGCCGCTTTCCCAGCCAGCGTCGAATTGCACGCCAGCGAAGCGACAGCCGGCCGCGTGCGCGAAATCGCGTCAGCAACTCGCGCATCGCGATTCGCCACGCCGTCAGCCTGGCTCGCACGGCTTGGTACAACGGCATGGCGGCGACTCGGGCGTAGAGATAATCGCGAGCCGCGATCAACCAATCGTGCAACCGTGCGAACCAGCGGATCGTCATCAGCTTCGGCTTGCAGATCACGTACGACCGGGCCGCGACCGCTGTGCCAACGACTTTCGCCGCGACGATCACTCCGATTCCAAGCAGCGGCCGGCCGTGAGCGACCAGCCAGACGGCGAACACTTTCACCGGCAGCAGGATCGTCCCCGGCAATAGAAACATCAGCATCGTCGGATACGGCGGCAGCCGCTGGATGCCCGCTTCGTACCACCGCAGCAGCGGAAACTTCGCGATCCACGCGGTGACAACCTTGAGATGTTCCCACAGCCACTCCTCGACCCACATCAGGATCGCGGCCAGGACAATGAGCGGCGGAGTCAGGAGGCGTTTCAGCCAGTGCATGGATTCGAAGCTGAAAACCGATCACGCACCCTTGGGGATGGCCCAGTGGTTGGGGCGGTAGGCTCGACCGACCAGCTTGGCGGCTTCGGGGTCGCCGGTGATTTGTTCCGTGGCGGGATCGAAGTTCAGCGTGCGGCCGACTCGGGCGGAGATGTTGGCCAGGTGGACCAGCGTTGCGGACAGGTGGCCGGCGGTCACGTCGGCGTTGAGATGGCTTTGCGTGCCGCGCACGCAGTCGAGGAAATTCGTGTGGTGCGCGACCAGATCGACTCCGCCGGTTTTCTCGGCGATCAGTTTGTTCCGCGGACCGTACAGCTTCCAGCCGACCGTGTGGCCGAGGATCAGCATCCCCTCGGTGCCGTAGAACGCGGCTCCGTTCTCGTACCCCTCCTGAACGTACGGCGACCAGTCGCGCTGTTCGAAAATGAGTTGCTTCGGCCGTCCCGCCTTGCTGGCGTTGGGATACTCGAAGACCGCGTACTGCGTGTCGGGGAATTGTTGATCGTCATCGAAGAAGTATTTCCCGCCGAGGCACGTCGCGCGCGAGGGATGCGTCGTCACGCCGAGGCCCCAGCAGGCGACGTCGATGTCGTGGACTCCGTCGTTGCCGATGTCGCCGCAGCCGAAGTCGTACCACCACCGCCAGACTCCCGGCAGCATGTTCGATCGGTATGGCACCGGATTGGCCATCCCCAGCCACATGTCGAAGTCGAGGTTTGCCGGCGGCGTGCTCGGTTGCGTCTTGCCGATCGAGCGGCGGAGCTGACTGTTCCACGCCTTCGCCACCAAAACTTCACCGATGGCTCCCTTGCGAAGCTGTTCGATCCCTTCGATCGGGGTCGGCGAACTGCGGGTTTGCGTTCCCACTTGCAGACACTTGCCCGACCGCGCCACCGCCTTCGCCATCAACGAACCTTCGCGGATGTTGTGGCAGCACGGTTTTTCGACGTACACGTGCTTGCCGGCTTCGAGCGCGAGGATCGACGCCGGCGCGTGCCAGTGGTCGGGCGTGGCGATCCACACCGCTTCGACCTGCTTGTCGTCGAGCACCTTCCGCAGGTCGCCGACCGCTTGCGGCGCGGTGCCGGTCGCGGTTTCGACTTCCTTCGCCGCGCTGGCAAGCCGGGTTTGATCGACATCGCAGACGTAGGCGATTCGCACGTCCTTGCGTTTCACCAAAGTCTTGACATGGTTCATGCCCATGCCACCCGGGCCGATCACGCCGACAACCACCTGCCGGCTGTCCGCCGCCTGCGACACGCCCGCGTGCATGGCAAACGCCGCCGCGGCCAATCCGGTTTCCTTCAAGAACGATCGTCGATCGGTGTGGGACATGACGCTCTCCCGTGGGTGGTGTGAATGGCTGACCGCTTCCGCCTCGGCCGCAGTTATGCCACACTCCGCCCGCCGTTTCCAGCCCGGCACGAGGTCAAGCGTAGCCCGCTCTCGCCGAGGGCGGCCAACGTAGATCTTTCGGCCGCCCTCGGCGAGAGCGGGCTACACTGCAAAGTGCGTCGTGCGGCCCCCGTGGCTTGCTCGCGTGACTTCACCTCGTGTAGCCTTTGCGACGCCGTGTCCGCTTTCACTGAACGCGAAGTCACGAAGGAGCGAACCGCGATGAGATTCCTGGCCTCGACCTCGATTGTTCTCTGCCTCATGATCGCTCCTGCCATCGCTGCTCCGCCGGAAACGAAAAAGCAACCGGTCTCCGACACCTACCACGGCGTCACCGTGGTCGACGACTACCGCTGGCTCGAAGACTGGAACGACAAGGCCGTCAAAAAGTGGAGCGACGGGCAGAACGCCCACGCGCGGGCGTTTCTCGACAAGTTGCCGAACGTCGATCCGATTCGGAAGCGCGTGACCGAGATCATGTCGGCGAAAACCGTCGCGTACTCCGACCTCGCGTATCGCAAGGGAACGCTGTTTGCGATCAAACGTCAGCCGCCGAAGCAGCAGCCGTTCCTGATCGTGATGGCATCGCTCGCGGCGGTCGAGGACGCTCGAGTGCTGGTCGATCCCAACGTGATCGACGCCGCCGGCACGACCGCCATCGACTGGTACGTGCCGTCTCCGGACGGGAAGCTGGTCGCGGTGTCGATGTCGCACGGCGGCAGCGAGGCGGGGGACGTGCATGTCTTTGAAACGGCGACCGGCAAGGAGGTCCACGAGGTCATTCCGCGCGTCAACACGGGGACGGCCGGAGGCGATCTGGCGTGGATGCCGGACGGGAGCGGGTTCTTCTACACGCGGCATCCGCGACCCGGCGAGCGGTCGGACGACGACCTGAACTTTTTTCAGCAGGCGTACTTTCACAAGCTCGGCACGCCCACGGAAAACGATCGGTATGAACTCGGCAAGGATTTTCCGCGCGTGGCCGAGATCGAATTCGAAATGCACGACCGGTCGGGGACGCTGCTGGCGCTGGTGCAAAACGGCGACGGCGGCGATTTCGCCCTGCATCTGCGTTCGCCGGCGGGAGACTGGAAACAGGTGAGCGGTTTCGGCGGCCAGATCGTGCAGGGGACGTTCGGACCGAGCGACGACTTATTCCTGATCTCGCGCGTCGAGGCCCCGCGCGGGAAGATTCTTCGCGTGCCGTTGTCGAACCCCGACGTGCGCCGTGCGGAAACAATCATTCCGCAAGGCACGGATTCGATCGTCACCAGCTTCTACCACAGCCCGCCGAGTCTCGTCGCGGCGGATTCGAAGTTGTACGTCGTGTACCAACTCGGCGGTCCGTCCGAACTGCGTGTGTTCGACCTCCACGGCCAACCGGCCGCGCCGCCGAAGCAACTTCCGTTGTCGGCGATCGGCGGACTGACGCGGCTGGACGGCGACGACGTGCTGTTCAGCAACCTGTCGTTTGTCGAACCGTCCGCGTTTTACCGCTTCAAAGCCGCGTCGGGCGAAACGGAAAAGACCGCGCTGGCCACTCAGTCGCCGGTCGATTTCAGTGGCGTCGAGGTCACGCGCGAGTTCGCCGTCTCGAAGGACGGCACGAAGGTGCCGGTGAACATCGTGCTGCCGAAGGGAGCCAAGCGGGACGGATCGAACCCGGCGCTGCTGACCGGTTACGGCGGGTACGGGCTCAACGTGACTCCGTCGTTCAGCGCCGTGCGGCAGGTGCTTTTGAGCCAGGGGTTCGTGTACGCCGTCGCCAACCTGCGCGGCGGCGGCGAATTCGGCGAACCGTGGCACAAGCAAGGGAACCTCTTGAACAAGCAAAACGTGTTCGACGACTTCGCGGCGGTGGCCAAACACCTGATCGATCGCGGCTACACATCATCATCGAAACTGGCGATCGAAGGGGGGAGCAACGGGGGTCTGCTGATGGGGGCGACGTTCACGCAGCACCCGAACCTGGCCCGAGCCGTCGTGTCGCACGTCGGGATTTACGACATGCTGCGCGTCGAGAACTCGGCGAACGGCGTGTTCAACATCGTCGAGTTCGGCACGGTCAAGGACCGCGATCAGTTTCGGGCGCTGCATGCGTATTCGCCGTATCACCACGTTCAGGACGGAACGAAATATCCCGCGATCCTGTTTTTGACCGGTGCCAACGATCCGCGCGTCGATCCGATGCAGTCGCGAAAAATGACCGCCCGGCTCCAGGCTGCGGCCGGTTCCGACGAACCGATCCTGCTGCGGACCAGCTCCAACTCCGGCCACGGCGCGGGAACGGCCTTGTCGGAGAAGATCGAACAGACGGTCGATGTGTATGCGTTCCTGTTCGACCGGCTGGGGATCAAATTCCGCACAGTGAAGGAATGAGTTGTTTAGCCGCAAGCCCGAAGGGCTGCGCGCCGACCCCGAGGACAACGGGCGCGCACGCCTTCGGCGTTGCGGCTAAACGCAGACGATTCACCTGTGACTTTCACCCGAAAGGACCCACCATGCCTCGCACGCTTTCGCTTGTCGCTGTGCTGCTGCTCGGATTCCAGGTTTCCAAGCCTTCGCCCACGTCTCCCGATCCCAACACGCCGCGGCCGATTGAGGCGGTGGATTCGGTGTTCATCGAGGACCTGACTTGGATGGAGGTCCGCGACGCGATGAAAGCGGGGAAGGACACGGTCGTCGTCGCGACCGGCGGGATCGAACAGAACGGGCCGTACCTTGTGGCGGGCAAGCACAACGTCGTGCTGCGCGGGACGGCCGACGCGATCGCCCGCAAGTTGGGGAACGCCCTCGTCGCTCCGATCGTCGGGTTCGTGCCCGAAGGGGACCTCGATCCGGCGACCGAGCACATGCGCTACCCCAGCACGTTCGGCGTGACGGAGGAAACGTATCGCCGGCTGCTCACCGATGTCTGCACGTGCTGCCGGACGCACGGGTTCAAGCACATCGTGCTGATCGGCGACAGCGGCGGAAACCAGACCGGCATGAAAGCGGTCGCGGCGGAACTCAACGCGAAGTGGTCGGACGGCAAGACGAAACTCCACTTCATCCCCGAGTACTACAACTACGGCAACCTCGGCAAGTGGCTGGAAGAACAGGGAGTCAAGCAGACCGACGAAGGGCTGCACGACGACTTCGGCATGACGGCTCAGATGCTGGCCGTCGATCCGTCATCCGTGCGCATGAAGCAACGCCAAGCCGCCGGCAAGTTTCGCATCAACGGCGTGAGCCTCGACCCGGTGGACAAGTCGATCGAATGGGGCCGGAAGATCATCAACCACCGAGCCGACATCACCGTCGCGGCCATTCGGAAGTCGATGGGTGGCGCGGGTAAATGAGTTGGAGTAGGACGGCCCTTCCGGGCCGTCTCTAAACCTTGCGCCGGCCGGAAGGGCCGTCCTACTTTAGCGTTTTCGCAATGACTTACCGGGCAACTTGCCGGTGTGCGTGCCGTTGTCGAGGACGAGTTGGCCGTTCACGAGGACGTGGCGGATGCCCTCGGCATACTGAAACGGTTCGGTGTAGGTGGCGCGGTCGATCACGGTCGTCGAGTCAAACAGCACCACGTCGGCGAAGTGTCCCGGTTGGAGCAGGCCGCGGTCGCGAAGGCCCAGCTTGGCGGCGTTGAGGGACGTCATCTTGCGGATCGCGTCTTCGAGACGCAGCAGCTTGAGTTCGCGGACGTACACGCCGAGCACGCGGGGGAACGTGCCGAAGCTGCGCGGATGCGGATTGCCGCGCCGCAGCGGTCCCTCGGTCGCGTAGGCCGACCCGTCGGAACCGAACGAACACCACGGTTGCACCATCGCCAGCGTCATGTCTTCCTCGGTGTGATGCGCGTACACCGTGCTCACGCTGCCCCGTTCCTGCACGAGGTAGTCGAGAAACTCGTCGAGCAAATCGGGCGTGGGCGTTTTGCCTTCGATCCGGGCCGCCAGCACGCGGTCCATCGTCAGGCCCTTGAAGGTCGTTTCCTTGCTGATCAGCATCCGGCTCCAATCGCCGCCGACGGCTGTGTAGTGGTTGTACCAGCCGGGCAATCCGTGGCGGATGTCGTGCTTGATCTTCTCGCGCTGCGCCGGGTCTTTGATTCGCTCGATCAGTTTCGTCGTGCCGCCTTCGTGAGCCCACGGTGGAATGATGCTGACGAGGTCGTTGTTGCCGCGCGTGTACGGGTAGACGTTGGCCTGCACGTTCACGCCGCGAGCCCGCGCCGCTTCGATCAGGGCGATGATTTCATTCATCCGCTTCCAGTATTTCTGATCCGCGATCTTCAAATGGATGATGTCCACGGGGATGCCCGCGCGCTCGCCGACCGCGATCGCTTCCTTGACCGCGTCGAAGACGTCGGTCCCCTCGTTGCGGATGTGCGACGAATAGATTCCGCCCGACAGCGCCACCTCGCGGCAGAGTTCCACCAGGTCGTCGCTCGTGGCGAGCGAACCGGGGGGCATCGCCAACATGCTCGACAAGCCGAGCGCCCCGTCGTCGAGTGCCTCGCGGACAAGCGTTCGCATCTCTTTCAACTGGTCCGCGGTCGGCCGGTCGAACGATTCTCCCATCACGCACCGCCACACGGTCCCCTGACCGACGTACGACCCGACGTTGACCGCGACACCTTCGCGATCGAGCATGTCGAAGTATTCGCCGAGCGTGCTCCACTGGCGCGTCCGGCCGCGAGCGGTGATTCGTTTCGCGGTCAGCCGTCCTTTCGACGGCCCGGCGGAATCTCCCTCGCCAAGGATTTCGGTGGTGACCCCCTGCCGGATTTTGCTCTGCGCCGCGCCGTCTTCGAGGAGCAGCGTGTCGGAGTGCGAGTGCAGGTCGATGAACCCCGGCGCGATCACCAGCCCGGCGGCATCGATCTCCCGCGCCGCGGTGCCGGCGGGAATCCTTCCGACAGCGACGATGCGGTCCTTCTGAACCGCCACGTCACCGACAAACCACGGGTTGCCCGTCCCGTCCACGATTCGCCCGTGACGGATCACCACGTCGTACCGCGGCTCGGATGCTGTGGCAGAACTGAACACGAGCGGGCAGACGGCGAGCCACAGGGCAAGTATGCGAAGGGCACCGCGGCAGCGAAGTCGGACAAAGTTCGATGAAGTTTTCATGGCAAAGATTCCGAGGCGTCGTGATGCACGGTCGAGTCAACGAATCTCTTTCCGTTGTCCTGTCCCCCTTTGCCCAAACGGGAGAGGGGAGTAAATGAATTCAGAATCAATGTCCGGTTCATCGCAAAGTTAACACGTCCGATCGTGAATCGAAAGCCGCTAGGATCGGCCTTGGAGGCCGAGTGATGTACAATCCGGCGGCTGATATGCGGCCCTTGCGGATGCCATCACACGCGAGTTTCCACGATGACTACGAACGACCAGCATGTTGTCGGCTCGGGAGAATTTCGTTACCGCGTCGCGGTCGACTGGCCGCGGTGGCCGGACAACTGGAGTGTGATCGAGGTCGTCGGCATGGCGACGGATTCGCGCGACCGCGTGTTCGTGTTCAGCCGAGGGGATCATCCGGTCACGGTGTTTGACCGCGAGGGAAACTTCGTGACGTCGTGGGGCGAGGGGCTGTTCGCGCGGCCACATGGGATCACGATCGCTTCGGATGACAGCGTGTTCTGCACCGACGATTTCGGCCACACGGTGCGGAAGTTCACGCCGGACGGGAAACTGTTGATGACGCTCGGCGTTCATGGCCAGCCGTCGGACACCGGCGCGACGAGCATTGACTACCGGACGATCCGCCACGCGGGACCGCCGTTCCATTTTCCGACGAACGTCGCGATCGCGGCATCGGGTGATCTGTTCATTTCCGACGGCTACGGAAATGTCCGCATCCATCATTTCACGGCGGACGGGCGGCTGCTGAACTCGTGGGGTTCGCTCGGCAGCGGCCCCGGCCAGTTTCAGATTCCGCACGGGATCGCGATCGATCAGCACGGGACGATTTACGTGGCCGACCGCGAGAACAGCCGGTTGCAATTGTTCTCGCAGGCAGGCGAATTCATCGCCGAGTGGCCGGACATCGCGCGGCCGTGCGACGTGATGATCGACAACGCCGGGCGCGTGTTCGTTGCCGAGGTGGGCTATCGCGCGGGGATGTGGCCCGGAATCGAACCGCCGTTCCCCGGCGCACCGGGTGGCCGCGTAAGCGTGTTCAATTCGCGAGGCGGCTTGCTGGCTCGCTGGGGCGGCGGCGACAACCCGACGGCGCCGGGAGATTTTTACGCGCCGCACGACATCTGGTTCGATTCGCGCGGAGACTTATACGTGTCCGAAGTGGTCCGCGCGGCGTCGCGCGGGGTGAAACCGAGCGTCGGCGATTATCACACGCTCCAGAAGTTCGAACGGATCGCGAGAGGTGTTTGATGGCGACAACAATGCGGGCGTGGCGGTTCTACGGTTTCGGCGACCTGCGCCTCGACAGCGTGCCGGTCCCGGCGGTTCGCGCGGGGCACGTGCTGGTGGAACCCTTGTGCGTGCAGCCGAGCGTGACCGAGGCGCAACTCGCGATGGGCATCCCGACGCTGGCGTACGACCGCGTCAAACGCCGTTTGGAAACCGAGGCCCCGGTGCAGTTGTTCGGCCACGAATTTTGTGCGCGAATCGTCGAGGTCGGTCCCGGCGTGGTTGGATATCGACCCGGCGATCGCGTGGCCGCGCGGGCGAAGTTGCCTTGCGGAGACTGTTCGCTCTGCCGTTCGGAACGCAGCGATTTGTGTCGCGCGGGGCCGGTGATCGGGTTTGATCTGCCCGGCTGCTTCAGTGAGCTGGCGATTCTCCCCGAGATCGCGCTCGTGAAGGTCGCCGACAACATTTCCGACAGCGAAGCCGCCTGCTTGCAATCGCTCAGCGACAGCGTCGCGGCCGTCGAGACGGCTCAGATTCGGATCGGCGACACGGTGGTGATCCTCGGCCAGGGGAGCATGGGCTTGGAATGCCTGCAGATTGCACGGATCAGCGGGGCCGGGTGCGTGATCACGGTTGACGTGCGCGACGAAGCATGCCAGGTTTCGCGCGAGCTGGGTGCCGACCACGCGCTCAACGCATCGAATCAAAACGCGATCGAGATCATCCGCGAACTGACCGACGGCAATGGAGCCGACATCGTGTTCGAGTGTGCCGGGGGCAGCCCGAAGCAGGGACTGGCGGGTCACCAGACGGTGTTGCAAGCGATCGACGCTGTGCGGTCGGGCGGGACGATCGTGGGCGTGTCGTGGTTCGGTCAGCCGATCACGATGCCGATCGACCTCCTGCGCGAGCGCAGCCTGCGTTACGTTTTCCCGGACATCAGCACGCGCGGGCACCTCGAACACACCGTGCGCCTGGTCGCGTCCGGTCGTGTGCGATTGAAACCGACGATCACTCACGTGTTGAACGGGATCGAATCGGTGCCGAAAGCATTTGAGATCACGGCCAACAAGGGAAAATATCGGGCGATCAATCCAGCTCAGGTAGGGATGCGGTAGAGCAGGTTGTTCATAGACTGCGACTGGACGCCTCAGCGGTTCGATTGCACGAGACGCTCGCCCCTGACCCCCTTCGGGAGCGAGGGGAGGAAGGTCACACACCGCGCGGCAGGTGGACTTCGATCGTCGTGCCTTCCTCCGGCTGGCTGGTGGCGGTGATGGTGCCGTCGTGGGCTTCGACAATGGATTGACAGATGGCGAGACCGAGGCCGCAGCCGCCGTCAACTCGCGAGCGGGCCTTGTCCACGCGGTAAAACCGCTCGAAGATGTGCGGCAACTCGTCGGCGGCGATGCCGATGCCGGTGTCCTTCACGCGGATGACTCCGTGGCCGTTCTGCTCGCCAACACTGACATCGACGCTGCCGCCCTCGTGATTGTAGCGGATGGCGTTTGACAGCAGATTGGTGAGAACCTGCGAGAGGCGGTCGCGGTCACCGAACACACCCGTGGGCGAAGTCGATGTGCCGATCGAGATCCCGCGCTGTTCGGCCAGCGGCCGGATCAGGTCCACGGTGTCGAGAGTGACGTGTTCGAGGTCCAGAGGCTGGAGTTGGAGTTCCGACTCGTGCGAGTCGAATCGAGCCAGAAGCAGCAGCGAATCGATGAGCGATGTCATGCGCTGCGATGCCCGGCGGCAGGCTTCGAGGGCTTCGCGATAGTCTTCGCCAGAACGCTGGCGGGACAACGCGAGTTCGGTGTGCGACAGGATGACGGCCAGCGGCGTTCGCAATTCGTGCGAGGCGTCGGTGGTGAACCGGCTTTGCTGTTCGAACGCGGCCTGCAGCCGATCAAACGTGCGATTGAGCACGGCGGCGAGTTGCCCGAGCTCGTTGTCGGTTTCCTGCACGTTGATGCGGGAGGAGAGGGTTTTGGCGGAGATCGACTGCGCGGCGGCCGACATTTCGGAGATCGGTCGAATGGCACGACCGGTCAGCCAACCGCCTCCGATCAGTCCCACGGCCAGCACCCCCAGTCCGGTCAGCACCAGCCACGCCGCGGCGCGCTGCTGGGCGACGATGTCGAACCGGATCGAACGCCCCACCAAAACGTGATTGCCGAAGCTCGTGACATGGATCACTTCGCGCTGCGAATCCCGTACGCGAGCGACTCGCTGGGGCAAGCCATCTTTCGCCGCCTGCAAACTCGGAAACGGAATCTCGGGCGCGTACCGCGATTGGGCGAGGGTCTCTCCGGTGCGGCTCCAGACCACGAAATACAACCTGGATTCGTCGTCGCCTTCGAAGAGTTGCAGAAACTCGTCGGGAAGGCCCAGGCCAGGCGCCGGTGGATTCGATCGCGACGCGATGTCACGCGGCGCAGGTTGGCTGCTTGAGTCGTGTGGGCCGACCGGCCCGGTGGCCGATTCGGGTTTGGTGGATTGACGCGATGCCTCGGCAATCCCGTCCGTCGTGGCGTTGCGATTGTCCGGGGAACGCGGCGTGTTCCGATTCCGCCGGAACGGCCACGGCCACGGCGTGGCGGCGGGAAACAGTCGCTGCAATCGTGACACGATCACTTCGGCGGTGCGGTCGAGTTCTGCGTCCGACTGCTGCAGTCGAGCCTGCCATTGCAACTCGTAAACGAATACACCGAAGATCGCGAGCACGGCCAGGAGCACAAGCGCGTGCCAAGTCTGCAATCGCCAACGGAGCGACCTAACCATGAATGATGTATCCCTGCCCACGACGGGTGGTGACGAAATCGTGCCCGAGTTTTTTGCGAACGCGGGACACGTGGACGTCGACGAGATTGGACAGGCTGTCGTCGTCCTCGTTGAACAAATGGTCGTAGATCATGGCTCGCGTGACAAGCTTTCCGCGATTCAGGATCAGGAGTTCGACCAGCGAGTATTCGGTCGCGGTCAGTGAGACCGCTTCTCCGCTGCGCGTCACCGAGCGCGAAACCGTATCGATCCGCACGTTGCCAATCTCGATGACCGGCCGGGGCTGCCCGGCTGCGCGGCGGATGAGAGCCCGCAGCCGCGCCAACAGCTCCGAAAGTTCGAATGGCTTCACGAGGTAATCGTCCGCGCCGGCGTCGAGGCCTCGTACGCGATCCACGACCGCGTCCCGAGCCGTCAGAACCAGCACGGGCGTGGATTTCGATTGACGCAACCTGTGCAGAACCTGAAAGCCATCGAGCTTGGGAAGCATCATGTCCAATACGATGGCGTCGTAATCCCAGGCCGTGGCTTTGTACAGCCCCGCCTCACCGTCCTCGGCGGCATCGACCGCGTAGCCTTCTTCCTGAAGGGCCGCCCAGACAACGCGCTGCAGGTCCGGCTCGTCTTCAATGACCAAAACTCGCATTGTGAAGGTCCGTCAGTAAATCGTCAGTTGAGATCCCCAAGCCGGGCTGTCGCCGTTGGTGAAAAACCGTCCAGCACGTTGACGCGTCGAGCAAGCGTCTCCGCGATTCTATCGTTATCTCGACTGCGTGACAGAGTGCGGCGGAGTGTACAACGTCGAGGCAACCGACTCCGACCGGCTTAATCTTTTCGCAAGGCGGCTAGCGTAGTCTTGTGTGTGTCGCTTGCGACCTGACCGCGCAATTCGGAGATTCCTCGGATTGCAAAAGCTGTAACCAACATCGATCCGGACCGCACTACAGGTCATCGACGGATCGAGAATCGCTGGCCGCACGGCACAATGCGTTGCCTTGGGGTTGAGTCAGGCGATTTGCTGCCTTAACACAGATCGGCACGCCACACCCACGAGTATTCCCTCCCGGCCGCAATACCAGCGAGAGCCCGTGCCTCCGAACGGTGATCGGTCGGCAACCGCATAGATCATGGAGAGTGGACCAACTTGCCGTTTCCTCCAAATCCATTTCCAACGACGGCCACCTATTGGATGTTCCTGCTCGTCGGCTGTTCTTTGCTGATGGCTCGGTACGCGTACCATGCCGTGTTCGGACAGCAACAAACTCCGCATTGGATCTCGATTGCACGGAGTGGCATTGCGATTCTCATTGTGGGGATACTGGCGCTCGACGGTCTGAACATGCTTTTTGGTCGACTTGATCGCAGCGAGCGGCCTTTCGCGAGTGTCGTTCTGATCATTCTGGCCGTTGCCATCTCGTATTTTCATCTGCGATTCGGCGCGTTGCGGCTGCCCTCCCGCAAGCTCCTGCGAACGCCGTTACTCTGGATTCTGCTGGCCACAACGGTTGGTTCGACGTACTGGAGTCTCCTGCGACTCAATGAGGTAACATCGCTGACGTCGGACGTCTTTTCGCTGGAAGCCTTCATGGACGGCGACCTGCACCAGCTTCCCGGCCTGATTGCGCTCACGGATCGCGATCGGGAGATTCCGCTGTTTCGCTACACGACCTCAAATTCGCCCGCAAAAGTCGCCGCACTTTCTGAAAGCCTGAAAACGGAGACCGGCAGCACCGCCATCTTCCGTGCTCCGCCTGATCCGCAGGCGAATTGCCACGGATGGGTGTTCACGGGCGGCCGGTTTTTGATCAAGGGGGACGACGTGCAGCAGATTTTGGATGACAACGGCTACCTGCGAATCGCCGACCCGGAATCGGGAGACCTCGTGGTCTATCGCGACACGGAGGGATGGATTACCCACACCGGAATCGTGCGCGGCATTCTCGACGACGCCACGATCATCGTGGAGAGCAAATGGGGCGTGGAAGGCACCTACTTGCATGCCCCGGAGGCTCAGCCCTTCAGTCAGGTGTTCGATTTCTATCGCAGTCCGAGAAACGGTCACCTGCTGGTTGTCCGAGATCGAGACGCGGGGGCATCGGCTGGTCGATCCAAACGGAATGAGGCGTCGTCCTTCAGGTCGTTTCACGGACAGAAACAACTGCGGCCAGCCACCTTGGCCGACCCGGAGGGGTCTCAAGGCTAACGGACCCGGTGGGCACAAGGCGGAACGCCGGTAGGCTGGCTAATCCTTGGTCTTTCCATCTTGAGTTTGCCACGCGACCAGTTGGCTCAGCTTTTTCAGGTCGATTCGCTGACCATCTTTCGGAAATGGAAACGGCTGCAGCCACCATTCCTCCGTGAACGAAGCGGTCTCGCCCGGTTGCAGGCGCTCGCGGGGTCCGATCGGTTCCAGTTCGATGCGGGGGCCTTCGGGATACCACACCGACAGCGTCAGCCCGGCGGCTTCGTTGTAGACCCGGTCGGGATACGTCGCGAACTTCTTGACGAACAGTGCGTCGTTCGGCATCAGGTACGCGAGCCAACCGGCGTGCGAATCGAATCCGAGTTTGGGCTTGCGCGGCGGTGACAGGATTTCGAGAAACCCATCGCGCTCGCGGATTCGTTCGTCGGTGTTGCGAACATTGATGATCGCGCTGTCCTCGTACATCGCGTACTTGCTCGGGAAGCGGCTCGGCCGGTCGCCGAGCGGCACAAGAGCGATGCCGCCGCCGGGTGAAAACGACCGCCCCCAGTGGCAGACTTCGCGCACCTGCTGCGAGATGTTTCGAATTGTCTGCTTGCACGACAGGCGAACCGGCTTCGAGTCGCCGGCCGCAGCCCGGTCGAGGACGAAGTCTCGGACAAGCTGCACGCCGGCGGTTTCGTCTCGCGGGCTGGTCAGCCGCGCGGACGAATCGCCTGTGATTTCCGCGGTCCATTCGCCCGACCAGAGTTTCGGATGCGGAGTCGTCGTCAGTTCCGGGCCGTAATCGAAGCGTCCCGCGGTGATCGGCACGGTCCGACCCGGCTGCCAGTTCTGTTCCTGCTCGTCGAGGAACATCGCGTTCTTGCCATCGACGGTGAACTCCAGCACGCGCCCTCCGGCTTGCGGACATAGGATCGCCTTCGCGTTGCCGCGACTCAATTCGACCGCGTTCGTGTAGCCGTGGTACTTCGTGAACCGCGCAGCGGTGCGAACCTCGTCTGCGAAAGCCTTCGCGCCGTGAGTTGTTTGTGTCAGGAAGGCGACGGTCGCCGCAAGCAGCAGCCGGTTTGAACGCGACATGGAAATCCTCCGAGGTTGGTCGTGAATTGCGATCCGTGCGGCAGGCGCATCGGCGTGCAGGAGATTATGGCCACTGATATGATCCGGCGAAACTGTCAGACCACCGCAGCTTTGGAATCCATTCACCATGAATCTCGTTCCTCGCCTGACATCGTTCGCCGCTTGTGTGCTCACGTTGGTCGGCACTACGGCGACTGCGGACGACAAGCCGTCCGTCAAGCGGCCGAACGTCCTGTTTCTGTTCGCGGACGACATGCGAGCCGATTCGATCGCGGCGCTCGGAAACCCGGCCATCCGAACACCGAACCTCGATGGACTGGTCAGTCGCGGCTTTGTGTTTCGGAATGCGTACTGCCTCGGCGGGAATTCGCCCGCGGTCTGCACGCCCAGTCGCAACATGCTGCTGTCGGGCAAGGCGTTTTTCCGCTGGCAGGGATTGCTCGCGCCGGGTGATGCGCCGAACTTCCCACTGTCGATGCGGGACGCGGGTTACCAGACGTATCACCACGGCAAGAAGGGGAACACCGCGACCAACATTCAAGCCAGGTTCGAGATCGACAAGTATGTCAACGAGAACGTGGAGCGCACGTCCGGCGAACCGGGGCGGCTGGTGGTGGACGACGCGATCGCGTTCCTCCGCGAGCGACCGAACGACCGGCCGTTTTTCATGTACCTCGCATTCGGCAACCCGCACGACCCGCGCGTGGCGGCCGAGAAATATCTCGACCAGTACGACCGCGACCGCCTGCCGCTCCCGAAAAACTTCCGGCCGCTGCATCCGTTCGACAACGGTGAAATGATCGTGCGCGACGAGAAACTGGCCGCGTGGCCGCGCACCGAATCTGAAATCCGCCGGCACATCCACGAATACAACGCCGTGATGACCGCGTTTGATTTTCACATCGGCCGCCTGCTGCGAACGCTCGCCGAACTCAAGCTGGATGACAACACGATCATGATCTTCTCGGCCGACCAGGGGATCGCGCTGGGCAGTCACGGGTTGATGGGGAAGCAAAATCTCTACGACGCCGCGATGAAGTCGCCGCTGGTCTTCGCGGGGCCGGGCATCCCGTCGGGCCGAAGCGACGCGCTCGTCTACCTGCTCGACATCTATCCCACCGTCTGCGACCTTGTCGGCGCGGCGATGCCATTCGGTCTCGATGGTCGCAGCTTCCAGCCGGTCCTCGACGGGAAATCAAAGGCGGCTCGCAGCGATCTGTTCCTCGCCTACCGCCAGGTGCAGCGCGCATGGCGCGACGAGCGCTGGAAAATCATCCGCTACCCGCAGGTCAACGTAACTCAGCTTTTCGATCTGGAGACCGATCCCGACGAAATGCACAACCTGGCCGGCGAGCCATCGCAGGCGGAGCGAGTGCAGCGGATGCTCGCGAAGCTCCGGGACTCGCAAACGAGTTTTGGCGACACACAGCCGCTGACCGTGGACAATCCTCAACCGGCCGCGTGGACGCCTCCGGCGACCGGTGAAGCCGAGGATTCCAAGTCGTCGCGGAAGAAAAAGGCGAGCGGCAGTTTGTAGGTTGGGCACTCCTGCCCGACCGTGGACGGCCAGGAGTGGCCATCCTACGCCGCGCTATCAGGTCGCGCTGTTTTTTCTGGCCAGAGTTGTTGTAGAATTGGCCTCGCCTTCAACTGACGGTCGGCAACTTGCGGCCACCGGTTGACTGGCCCACCCACCCGAGCTACCACGCCCGCGACTTCGTCGCGACCTGCCGAACCCGAGTCGCTGAGTCTTCTCCCAATTCAGTCTGTCCGAAAGGAACGCCTTCGATGTCGCTCCCGTCTTCGATTGGAAAACTCTGGTCGCTCGTGCTCGTCGTCTCCGCGTGTTCGACCGCGGCGCTGGCTGCTGAAACGCAGGATGAACGACTTTTCACGCAGCGTCCGGAAGTCGCCCCTTCGGCCGGAAAATCGAAGAGCGAACCGGACGCGCAGCCGCAGCCGAACGCGGTCGCCGACGGTCCGGTTCCAAATTGGATTTGGGGGGCGGACCAAAACAAAAAATACTTCGTGCGGAAACGGTTCGCCGGCGGAGCCCAGTTCGCGATCCTCAAGGCATCCTGCGACAACGTGATGACCGTGTGGGTCAACGGCGAGCAGGTGGCATCGAGCGATAGCTGGCAGGAGGGGGTCCAGGTTGACATCAAGTCGCGGCTGCGTCCGCGGGAGAATTTGATCGAGGCCGAGATATCGAACGCGGGTGGCAGTTCGGGCTTCGTGGCCAGGATCGCGCTGCAGGGCCGAGACGGCAAGGATCGGATCATCGTCACCGACGACTCGTGGGAGGTGGCGGAGTCGCGCGAGGCGAAGGAGTGGGGCAAGGCGACGGTCATCGCGAAGTACGGCGACAAGCCGTGGGGCGATGTGTTCGCCGCCGCGAGTTCCGGCGGTGGCGAACAACGCGAGGTGTTCAACCTGCTGCCGGGGTTTCAGGTCGAGAAGCTGTTCACGGTGCCGAAGGAAAAGCTCGGCTCGTGGGTCAACATCACGAGCGATCCGAAAGGGCGTCTCATCGTCTGCGATCAGGGAACGATGAGCAAAGAAGAACGAGAGAAGCGCGGCGAATGGGCCGACAAGGGTTTGTGCCGCGTGACTCCGCCACCGATCGGCAGCAACGAGCCGACAAAGGTTGAGAATCTCGATGTGAAACTGACCGGAGCACAAGGGCTGCTGTGGGCCTTCGATTCGCTGTACGTCGTCTGCAACGGCGGGCCGGGAAGTGGCCTATATCGGTGCAAGGACACGGACGGCGACGATCAGTTCGACAAGGTCGAGTTGCTGAAGTCGATCCCCGGCGGCGGCGAGCACGGGCCGCACGCGGTGCGACTCTCGCCAGATGGGAAGTCGCTGTTCGTCTGCTGCGGCAATCACACGAAGTTGCCGTTTGAGATCAAGACGAACGCTCCGCCGCAGACGATGGGGGGGCAGCGGACCGAGCAACTCCGAGCGACTCTGCCGGAAGGTCTCACGTCCCGGCTGATGCCGAACTGGGATGAAGACCTGCTCACGCCGAGGCAGTGGGACGCCGGCGGGCACGCGGTCGGAGTGCTCGCGCCGGGCGGGTGGATTTGCAAAGTCGATCCGGACGGCAAGAACTGGGAAGTCTTTTCGTCGGGCTATCGCAACCAGTTTGATTTCGCGTTCAACGCGGACGGCGAGATGTTCGCGTACGACGCCGACATGGAATGGGATTTCGGGTCGCCGTGGTATCGTCCGACGCGGGTCGTCCACGCGACCAGCGGCAGCGAGTTCGGGTGGCGCAGCGGCACGGGCAAGTGGCCCAGCTACTACATCGACAGCCTGCCGGAGTTGATCAACATCGGCCCCGGCTCGCCGGTCGGCGTCGAGTTCGGCTACGGCACGAAGTTCCCCGCCAAGTACCAGAAGGCCCTTTACATTTGCGATTGGACCTTCGGCACGATGTACGCCATCCACATCGAGCCGCACGGCTCCAGCTACAAAGCGACGAAGGAAGAGTTCGTCTCGCGCACGCCGCTGCCGCTGACCGACTGCACCGTCGGCCAGGACGGAGCCTTGTACTTCACCATCGGTGGCCGTGGCGCTCAGTCCGAGTTATTCCGAGTCACCTACGTCGGCAAGGAGGACACGCAGTCAGTTGATGCGCACGACCCGGATAAAGGGGGTTATCGGAGAGGTCGCCAGAAGATTGAGGGGTATTTTCACGCCGAGCCGGGGGAGAAAAAACCGACGTTTCGCGTCCACGCTAACGACTTGGGCCATCCTGATCGCCATCTTGCGTATGCGGCTCGAGTCGCACTGGAACGCATGCCCTTAGAGTCTTGGCAAAACGATGTGCTCAAATCCACTGGTTCTGCTGTGATCATCAATGGCTGTGTGGGTTTGGCAAGGCAAGGAGAACCTGCTTTGCTGCCGCGAATTCTTGAAGCGCTCGGCAAAATCAATTTCACGACTCAGACTGAATTCCATCAACTCGGCCTGCTGCGCGCCTATCAACTTGCGTTCATCCGGCTCGGCAATCCCGACAAGGAGACGTGTGCCGCGCTCGCCAAGAAGTTTGACGATCTGTTCCCGCAGAAGTCGGACTTCGTCAACCGCGAGCTGTCGATACTGATGATTCACTTCCAGTCCCCCGGCGCGGCGAAGAAGTTGGTGCCGGTGCTCGCTCGCGAGCGCGTGGCGTCGCAGGAACAAATCGGCGAGCTGCTCAACCGCAACAAAGGCTACGGCGGCACGATCGCCGCGATGCTCGCCAACCAGCCCGATCAGCAGCAGTACCACTACGCCTTCCACCTGCGAAACCTGAAAACCGGCTGGACGCTCGCAGACCGCAAAACGTACTTCGCCTGGTTCGAGAAGGCCCGCACCTGGAGCGGCGGGGCCAGCTATCCCAAATTCCTCAACAACATCGACAAGGAAGCGTTCGCCAACCTGACCGACACCGAACGCCTGGCCGTCGAAGCCAGCGGCGCTCGCAAACCGTACGTCGCTCCCGAACTGCCAAAGCCGAAGGGACCGGGCCGCGATTACTCGCTCGACGACATTCTCAAGCTGGCCGACGGCCGCCTCAAGGGACGAGATTACAAGAACGGCGTGAAGATGTTCGCCGCGAGCCGTTGCGTGGTGTGCCACCGCTTCGGCGGCGACGGCGGCGCCACCGGCCCCGACCTCACCCAACTCGCCGGCCGCTTCAACTTGAAGGACCTGACCGAAGCGATCGTTGATCCCAGCAAAGTCATCTCCGACCAGTTCAAGGCGTCGATCATCGAAACCAAGCAGGGGAAGGTCATCACCGGCCAACTTGTCAGCGAGACGAAGGAGTCGATCACGATCATGACCGACCCCGAGAATGCCACCAAGGTCGTCGAGATCAAGAAGTCCGACATTGAAGCACAACAGCCCTCGTCCACCTCGATGATGCCGAAGGACCTGCTAGAGCAACTTAACGACGACGAGGTCCTCGACCTGCTGGCGTATCTGCTCTCGCGAGGCAATCCGAACGACGATATGTTTCGGAGGTGACGAACATCATGATCTCCCGATCCCTGCCGATCATCTTCGGAGTCGCGTGGCTGCTGGGCCACGCCGTGCCGGCCGCGGCGCAGGCGGCGCGGCCGGTTGATTTCAACCGCGACATCCGGCCGATCCTGTCGAACAACTGCTTCCAATGCCACGGTCCGGACGCCGCGCAGCGCAAGGGAGGCACCAACGGCTTGCGGCTGGATACGGCGGACGGGCTGATCGTGGACCTCGGCGGTTACGCCGCCGTCGTGCCGGGCAAACCGGACGAGAGCGAACTCATCACCCGCGTCACCTCCGACGACCCGACCGAAAAAATGCCGCCCAAGGCCACCGGCAAAAAAATCTCGGCGCGGGAGATTGATCTGCTGAAGGAATGGATCAATCAGGGAGGCAAATTCGCCGGGCATTGGTCGTACATCAAGCCGGTGCGTCCGCCGCTGCCTGCGATCAAGGACACCGCCTGGCCGCGAAATGAAATCGATCATTTCCTGCTCGCGCGCCTCGAACGAGACGGTTTGAAACCGTCACCCGAAGCTGACCGGTACGCACTCGTCCGCCGCGTGTCGCTCGACCTGACCGGCTTGCCGCCAACGATCGACGAGGTCGATGCGTTCGTGAAGGACACCGACGCGAATGCCTACGAAAAGCTCGTGGACCGGTTGCTCGCGAAGTCGGCGTACGGCGAATACTGGGCGCACGTGTGGCTCGATCTGGCGCGCTACGCCGACTCCGCCGGCTACGCCGATGACCCGGCTCGCAAGATCTGGATGTTCCGTGACTACGTGATCCGGGCACTGAATGCGAACAAGCCGTTCGATCAATTCACGCTCGAACAAATCGCCGGTGACCTGCTGCCAAACCCGACCGACGAGCAACTGATTGCGACCGCGTTCCACCGCAACACGCTGACCAACAGCGAAGGGGGCACGAACGACGAAGAATTCCGCAACGTGGCGGTCGTCGACCGCGTCAACACGACGATGGCCGTCTGGATGGGGACGACGATGGCGTGCGCCCAGTGCCACAGCCACAAGTTTGACCCGATCACGCAGTCGGAATACTTCCAGTTTTTCGCCTTCTTCAACAACACCGAAGACGCCGACCGCAACGACGAATCGCCGCTGCTGTTGATTTACACCGACGATCAAAAACGCCAGCGCGAGTCATTTCAGTCCGAGATTGCCAAGCTTGAACAGACCTTGAAAACGCCGACTTCCGAGTTGAAGGCCGCGCAGTCGAAATGGGAGCAGGCGTTTCCGGCCAGCGTCGCCTGGCGCGGCGTCAAGCCGACGGCGGTGAAGTCGCAGATGGGAGTGGAATCGAAGGTTGGTGAAGATGGCTCGATCCGTGTGGCGACCGGGGCGAAGAACGACAACTACACGATCGACGCCTCGGCTGACGCGGCCACGATCCGCGCGATCCGGATCGAAGCCCTTCCTGACGACGCCTTGCCTGGCAAAGGCCCCGGCCACGCGAACGGCAATTTCGTGGTCACACGCGTCGCCGCCACGGTCACGCCGCCGACCGGTTCGTCGCTGACGGGAAGAATCGTGCGGATCGAGATTCCCGGCAAACAAAAAATCCTGTCGCTGGCCGAAGTGCAGGTGTTCAGCGGCGCAGACAACATTGCCGTTCGCGGCGAAGCGAAGCAAAGCAGCACCGACTACGACGGTCCGGCCAAACTCGCCATCGACGGCAACACGGACGGCCGCTACGTCGAAGCCAGGTCCACGACGCACACCGCCGCTTCGGACGACCCGTGGTGGGAGGTCGATCTCAAGTCGGATCAAAAAATCGACCGCCTCGTCGTCTGGAACCGCACGGACGCCGGCGTCGCCGACCGGCTGGCGAACTTTCGCGTGAGCGTGCTGAACGAAAAACGGGAACCGGTCTTGCAGCAAACGGTCGCCGCGCCTCCCAAGCCGAGCACAGAACTGTCGGTGACCGGACTGCGAGCCATCGAATTCCAAACCGCATTGGCCGACCACTCGCAGCCGATGTTCGAAGCCGCCAACGTGCTCGGCAACAAGGATCCGAAAACGAAAGGCTGGGGAATCGGCGGCCAGCTAGGTCAGGCGCACGTGCTGACGCTGATCGCGAAAGGACCGGTCGAAATCCCCGCCGGTTCGACGCTGACGATCACGATCGAGCACCAATCGAACTTCGCCAACCACACGCTCGGTCACTTCCGGCTTTCCATGACCGATGCGGCCGGCGTCGAAGAATGGGCTCGGACGCCGGCGGCAATCCTCGACGCGCTCAAACTTTCCGCCGCCGATCGATCGCCGGCTCAACAAGCCGCGCTGACCCAGCATTTCCTCGGCATTGCCGCCGAACTCGAACCGACTCGCAAGCAACTCGCGACCGTGCAGAAACAGCTCGCCGACCTCAAGCCTGAAACCGTCCCGATCATGCGCGACCTGCCGCAGGACAAGCGCCGGGTGACGAAGATTCAGTACCGTGGCAACTTCCTCGACGTAGGAGCGGAAGTCACCGAAGGGACGCCGGCCGCGTTCCCGCCGCTGCCGGCGGATGCGCCTCGCAACCGGTTGACGCTCGCCCGGTGGCTGGTTGATGAAAACAATCCGCTCACGCCGCGCGTGCTGGCGAACCGGTACTGGGAACAACTGTTCGGCATCGGCATCGTCGCCAGCAGCGAAGAATTCGGGGCGCAGGGGGAAGCGCCGTTCCATCCCGAATTGCTCGACTGGTCAGCGACGGAAATCGTGCGCCAGAAGTGGGACATCAAGGCGTTCCTCAAACTGCTGGTGACTTCGGCCGCGTACCGGCAATCGTCGCGCGTGACGCCGGAGCTGGAGCAGCGCGATCCGGACAACCGCCTGCTGGCTCGCGGGCCGCGATTCCGATTGTCGGCCGAAACGCTTCGTGATCAGGCGCTGTTCATTGGCGGATTGCTCAGCCCGAAAATGTACGGACCGCCGGTCAAGCCGCCGCAACCGTCGCTCGGCATCAGCGCCGCGTTCGGCAGCGGGATCGACTGGCAAACGAGCGCGGGGGACGACAAGTATCGGCGCGGTCTGTACACGACGTGGCGGCGATCGAACCCGTATCCTTCGATGGCCACGTTCGACGCCCCGAACCGCGAAGTCTGCACCGTCCGCCGCGTGCGCACGAACACGCCGTTGCAAGCGCTCGTGACGCTGAACGACCCGGTCTACATCGAAGCCGCGCAGGCGTTGGCTCGGCGGATCGTGAAAGACGGCGGATCGACATCGGCCGACAAGGTGCGATTCGGCTTCCGAGCCTGCCTGTCGCGACCGCCCACTGACGACGAGTTGTCTCGCCTCGTCAAATTGTACGGCCAGGCGCTGGCCCGCTTCGCCCAAAATGCCGATGAAGCCAAACGGCTGGCGACCGAACCGCTCGGTCCGCCGCCGCCGGAAATGAACGTCACCGACCTGGCCGCGTGGACCGTCGTCGGCAACGTGCTGCTCAACCTCGACGAAACAGTGATGAAACGATGATCGTAAGTCACAATCGGCTTTCGCGAAGTCGGTTGACTTTCGGCGGAGGATTTCACAGCATGTGCGGCGTTCTCTTGATCGTTCTGGTCAACTCTCGACGCTTTGTTTCGTGACCTCCGCACGAGGAAAGGTCGGCTATGATCCGCATTTCGGTGTGGTTTGCATCACAGTTAATGATGGCGTGGCGGAGACAGCGTCGGCTATGATCCGCATTTCGGTGTGGTTTGCATCCATTCAGCACAGATTGTGCGCCCCACCCAAACACCGCAAGGCCGCCGGGTTTCCAACATCGGCGGAACGACTGGAATCGCTTTCTACGACTAGCGGACAGTGGGCCATGCTTGCTGGCGCAGCGATGTCTCAACCACCGAGTCAGATACCCGCCGAGGTTGCCAAGCACTCACAAACTGAATCGGAATCGGACGCCGCGCTTCCGCAGATCGGAGCATATGGCAAGTGCATAAGGATTTCGCAAGAGTTGATGTCCACGGTTGGCGTCATACCTTCAGATGACGACCTTTCAAACGATAGCGGCGCTCGTTCGGTTGATGGATCACGTGGCGACGATCGATCGGCTGGTTCATATTCTTCCGGTCACACTCAATCTTCTGGAGATAGTCGCTCGACGCCGCACCATGTCGCTTCCACGTTCTCACTGGATAAATCGACTGACATCAGAGCGACATTGTTTGGAAACGCACTGTTCGACGCCTTTGAGGATTTTTCCACACAACCGAAGGTCGCCGCACCATCACGCCGGCAAGTCCGCCCTTTCGATGACGAATCCAAAGTCGATCGTGTGAATGGCACGGTCACCGGTACAGTCAACCACGACGATGGCGTTATGGGACCGATGTCCAACCTGACGGCGGGGAGTCTCAATAATCCGTTTCCAACAGCATCGACTATGGTGAACCTCGGCATGGGAGGTGTTGCTAGTTTCGTTGGCCTCGGTCTGCCAGTCGGAGAACAACTTGCACCTGCACAGAGTATTGAGAATCTTGAGACATCACGACCGCGCTTGTCGCCAGCCGAAGGTCCCGATGTCGACGTCATCCCTACCGACTTTGTCAAGTTTGTGGCGAAGAGCTTCATCAACGGCGTCAATCCGGTTGGAGTGATCGTTCCAGACAGACCGGGTCTGCCATTCCCGTTGTTGCCGCCACCGTGGGACTACCTGCTCCCCGTTGGAGCAGAGTATTTGTTTACCGCCACTGCTCGTCTGAATGCACTGGCCTCTGTCGTCGGCACCATTGAAGCGTTCAACCAAAACCCTCAGACGGACGCAATGGACCAGACGTACCGCCTGTTTTCACAAATTGAGGCATCGTTTACCTGCGACGGCGCCAACATTGGAAACGTGAATGCGTTTCCGATTCTGGATGGTGGCAATGAATTGCCGCTGATCAAGGGAACGATTGATATCAATGGACCATTGGCAGCCCGTCTTGACGCCAGCACTTTCGAGATTTGGTGGCAGGGATTCGGTCATCCAAACCCATTGGTTGAACCCGGAATGCAGTGGGTAGCCTACAGAACGTCTGTTAATATCTGGCACGAAGTGAGGGCTACTGTTTACTGCGACGATCAAGGTACGGGTCACGGTGGGTACTTGAGCTTCCAAGGAAGCCAGTTCCCAAGTCACCGCCTTTGGATTGACGGAACGAAGGTCGATGACATCAATCAGGGCAGTTTCAGCGATTTATGGACAGCAAGCGCTTTTGACTGGACATTTGTGGCATAGACGAGAGGCTTTAATGCCAATTCGAGTGCTGCCGATAACTGTCATTCTCGCGATCGCGGCGTGTAGCAATCGCACCAACATGACGGAGTATCGAGCAGTCCACTTGTCCGCGAAGCAGTCACTGCCAATTGCCGTGCAGATGGAAGAGTTGTTTGGTGACGCCGATCACTTCATCACGCATTTCGGGTTCAGCGGTCAAAAATCCAACACGTGGAACACCGAAGTCTACTTTGATGGCCGATATACACTGACGATGCAAGTCGAGATTCTCATCAATTACTCGAAGAAGGCGTTAGTTGTCAGTGGCAATCCCAAGTTTTACTTACACGAAGTAATAAAGATCGATCATCTTCCGGATGGAAGGATCCAATCAAAATACGGCATGAATCGTGAGTTTACTGCGGAGGAATGGACGAAGCTGTATGAGAATAAAGGCGATTTTTCTGTCATTGGAATTGAACTGCGCGACGATCCGCTGAGTGGATTTGATGAGTATGAGCAAGGTTGGCGCAGCCCGCGAATCCCAATTAGCCTTCTCGAGAAAAAGACCGGCCCCAAACGCCCGGATGCGACGAAAAAAGAGCAAACGACGGATAGGAAATAACTGATCCCCGGCGTTCGTGCTGAGAGGTAGCCAATTCGATTCGATTGCTGCCGGTTTCTCTCATCCTTGCGATGGCGTCATGTAACCGAACCAACATGACGGAGTATCGAGCGGTCCACTTGTCCGCGAAACAGTAAAGGTAGAGTGGGTGTCGTGCCTCGAACCACCCTACGAATTGAGCGGTAGGTCACGGTATGCACCCGCAATTTGAAAACCTGCAACTTCAGACTCGGCGGCACTTCTTGAAGACCGGCCAAGTCGGCTTGGGGGCGCTGGCCCTTTCGTCGCTGATCGCGGACGACGCGGGGGCCGATTCGTCGGTCGTGAACCCGCTCGCGCCGAAGAAGCCGCATTTCGACGGCAAGGCGAAGCGCGTGATCTATCTGCACCTGACCGGTTCGCCCCCGCACCTCGACTTGTACGACTACAAGCCAGAGCTCGTGAAGCACGACGGTCAGCCGTGCCCCGAGGAGTTCACGAAGGGGAAGCGGTTCGCGTTCACGTCGGGGACGCCGAAACTGCTCGGCACGCCGCGGACGTTCGCGCAACACGGGCAAGGCGGCGTGTGGCTTTCGGACGCGATCCCCAACCTGCACACGGTCGCGGACGAAATGTGCGTCATCAAGTCGATGTTCACCGAACAGTTCAACCATGCCCCGGCGGAACTGCTCCTCTACACCGGTTCCGCGCGGTCGGGCCGGCCGTCGCTGGGGACGTGGGTGACGTATGGCCTCGGCACCGAGAACGAAAACCTTCCCGGCTTCGTCGTGCTGATTTCGAGCGGCGTGCAACCGAACGGCGGGAAGAATTCGTTTGGCAGCGGGTTTCTGCCGTCGGTCTACCAGGGGGTGCAATGCCGATCGAAGGGAGACCCCGTGCTGTACGCGTCGGACCCGGCGGGGATGACCCGCGACCTGCGCCGCGACACGTTGGACGCGCTCCGCGATCTCAACGAAATTCAGGCCCGCGAGCTGGGGCATCCGGAAACGCTCACGCGCATCGCGCAGTACGAACTCGCCTTCCGCATGCAGATGTCGGTCCCCGAAGTAATGGACATCAACAAGGAAACGCAGGCCACGCTCGAAGCGTACGGCGCGAAGCCGGGCGATTCGAGCTTCGCCAATAACTGCCTTCTGGCCCGGCGGCTGATCGAACAAGGGGTGCGGTACGTCCAGCTTTTCGATTGGGGCTGGGATTTTCACGGCACGGGACCGGGCGAAGACATCCGCGACGGGTTGACGCGGAAGTGCGCGACGATGGACAAACCGGTCGCCGCGCTGATCAAGGACCTCAAGCAGCGCGGCATGCTGCACGACACGCTGATCGTCTGCGGCGGCGAGTTCGGCCGCACGCCGTTTCGCGAAGGGCGCACGGCCGGCGGCAGCGTGCTCGGCCGCGATCACTATCCCGACTGCTACAGCATGTGGCTGGCCGGCGGCGGTGTGAAGGGTGGCTACTCGCACGGCGAATCGGATGAACTCGGCTTCTCGGTCGCCAAAGACAAAGTCCATGTCCACGATCTGCAAGCGACGATCCTGCACCTGCTGGGCTTCGATCACACCAAGCTGTCGTTCCGGTTCCAGGGACGCGACTACCGCCTGACCGATGTCTTTGGCGAAGTCGTCAAGCCGATCGTGGCGTAGCGGTCCGTCGATCAAAATCGTCGTAGGATGGCCGCCCTCGGCCGTCCACGTTTGCGACAAAACCCGGACGAACCAAAAGGACGGCCGAGGGCGGCCATCCTACGAGCCGCCTGATGCGCCCCCAGTCCCGGGATCGATCGCCAGCAGGCGCTGCGTTTCGCGGAGCACGAAGTCCGGGTCCATGAACGGTTCGAAGCTGATGTCCTGCCAGCGCGTGCGGCCGGCGGGGTCGATCACGAACGTGCCGTGCAAGGGTTTCGCCTCGAAGTCGTCATGGCAGCGGTAGGCTTTGAACACGTCGAGCTTGTGGTCCGACACGAGTGGGAACGGGAATTCGCCGTTCGTGTAGCTCGCGACCGCGCGGCGCAGGTCTTCGGGCGTGTCGGTGCTGATCGCGATCAGCTTGATGCCGGCGGCGTCGAACTTGCTCGCCGCGGCTCCGAACTTCGTCAACTGTTCCGTGCAGTGCAGGCAACCGTAGCCGAGGTAAAAAATGACGACGACCGGTTGGCCTCGGAAATCGCTCAGCGAGCGCGGCTGCGCGGCATGGTCGGCCAGTTGCCACGCGGGAGCCGCGGACGGTTGCCAGCGGAACGGGCCCAGCGAATCGAGCGGCGGGCAGTCGCCGATGTCTGCTGGTCGTTCGAGCGGCAAGCGCCAATCGGCCGGCCACCCGAATTGCTTCGCGATCGGCGTCAACTTGTCGAACACGGGGACGTCGAGGTCGATGGTCTCGGAGATTTTGCGAAGTTTCTCGAATGTCGAGCGGGCTTCGTCGTGCTGGCCGGAGCGCCACAAAGCCAGCACGAGCTGCGCGAACGGAGCGGTCTGGTTGTCGGACCGCGACACCTCGTCGCGCAGCCGGACGATCGCGTGCTCGGGTTGACCGGCCGAGAAGTGCAGATCGGCCTCGATCGGTGCGGGGACGCTGCCGGCCCGCTTGAACGCGGCCTGCGCTTCATCGTGCGCCCCGTCGGACCAGCGGCGGAACGCGGTGAATTCCTCGAGCGCTTCCTTGAGTGGATTGACTCGACCGTTGAATTTGTTGCCGGCTTCGTCGCGCGCCTTCGTGACGTCGGCTTCGGACTTGTTCTGTTTCTTGGCTTCTTCCTCCGCCTTGGCTTTGGCCTCATCGCGCTCTTTCTCGATCTCCTTGAGCCGGGTCTCAACCTGCGCGAGCACTGCCAGCCCGTCGGCGGTCCGGCCCGTTCGGAAGTTGGCGCGGCCGAGTGATCGCCAGACGGAGACTCGCAGGTCGGCTTCGTCCGCCGGGTCGAGGTGCGGTGATTTCGCGAGCGCGATCAGGTCGTCCCACATTTCGAAGGCGTTCAGCACTTCGAGCTGGCGTTGGAACCCGTACCGAGCGCTGCCCCCCTTGAGCGAATTGTGTTTTGGATGCCGCGGGAGTTCGGTCATGTTTTTGGCCATGTCGAGGCCCGCGTGCGCCCGGCCGATGTAGATCAGGTCGCGGATCAGCCATTCGTTGTTGTGCGCGAAGTTGTGAATCTGGTCGGGCAAAATCCGATAGCGCATCATCTGCGCGTAATCGACACGGGCGGACGCTTCCTGCTGGTACACGGCGTCGTGATAGCGCCGGAGCTTGGCGTAGATGTGCCCCGGCATGTGCCACATGTGAGCGATCGCGGGGGCGGCCGGGCCGCCCATCGCGGACGACTTCAACGCCCGTTCGGGCTTCTCGCCGTCCCACAGATGGATGCAGTAGTGGTGCGCCGGGTGCAGCGGGTTGACCGCGAAGATGTCTTGCAGCAGGGCGTCGTGGACCTGGTAGCTGTCCATCGGCACGCTGCCGCGGCTGTCCCACGCCTGCAGCACGATGAACGCCTTTGCGTCGAGGTCGTCGGGGAACTGGAGCGAAATCTTGTCGTAGGCGCGAATGATCGCGCGGCGGCGCTCCTTGTCGGCGTCGGCTCCGGGGTTCGGCTTGTCGGTGAGGTAGGCGTCGAGTGCCTCGATGTACATTTGCTCGTGGCGCGAAACCTTGTCCTTCCGCTTGACCGCCTCGGCGATGAAGCCCTTGGCTCGCTTGCGATTATTCGTGTTGGCCATCGCCGCGCCCCAGTACGCCGTCGCGCAATCGGGATCGAGGGCCGCCGCCTGGCGGAACGACCGCTCGGCCTCGAAGTACCAGAACCCGTGCAACTGGCCGACTCCTTGATTGATGAACGCTTGTACTTCGGCGACCTGGCTGGTGACCGGGAAGTTGATGTTTCCCGTGCCTCCCATCAACACAGCCCGTTGCCGCGGGCCTTCGTTGAACGTTTCGCCGTGAAGCGAGTGTCCGGCGGGAGGCGTTGCGGGCGTGGCGGCTGCTTGCGCCGGATTCGCTTCCGGCTTGGAAGCCGGTGCGTCATCTGCGCGGACGAGCGGCGATCCGCCGAACGCGACGGAAGCGATGATGACCATGAACGTCAGGCAGCTCCTCGATCGCATGTTGTCCTCCGAATCACCGGTCCTTTGTGTGAGATTCCCGACAGAATACCGGACGGTGGGGGCGATGACTACAACGAAGTGGCTATCGAAGGGTAAAGACGCTTGGACCACCCCTCACCCCCAACCCCTCTCCCCAAAGGGGAGAGGGGAGCGGGGAGCAGAGAGAGAGGAGAGAGGAGAGAGGGGAGCGGCAGCGGGGAATTCACACCTGCAGGACGCCCGTGCGGAACGGTTCGGGGTCGGCGTGTCTGGTGGCGACGGTCAGCGCGGCGATCAGTGCCGAACGAGTCTCCGCCGGCGCGACGATTTCGTCCACCCAGCCGCGCGCGGCGGCGTGGCGGATGTCGGTTTGCTGGTCGTACGACGAGACGATCCGCTGGCGGAGTTGATCGAGTTCGTCGGCGTCGGGCGTTTGGCCGGTGCGGCGGAGGGCGGCGATTTCGATCTCCAGCAGCGTCCCCGCGGCCTGGTTGGAACCCATCACGGCGTACTTCGCGTTCGGCCAGGCGAAGATGAACCTGGGGTCGAACGCCTTCCCGCACAGAGCGTAGTTGCCGGCGCCGAAGCTGCCGCCGGTGATCACGGTCAGTTTGGGGACGCGACTGTTCGCGATCGCGTTGACGAGCTTCGCGCCGGCTCGGATGATCCCGGCCTGTTCCGAATCGCGTCCGACCATGAAGCCGTACACGTCCTGCAGGAACACGATCGGCAGCCACGACTGGTTGCAGTCCATGACGAATCGCGCCGCCTTGTCCGCGCTCTCGTGATAGATCACGCCGCCGAACTGCAATCCGGCCCGGCTGGCCTTCTCCGGGTGATGCTGGTTGGCCACGATGCCGACATCAAACCCGCCCAGCCGCCCGTAGCCGCACACGAGCGTCTGACCGTATTCGGACTTGTATTCCTGAAAGCTGTCCGCATCGAGCAGACAGTCCAGCACGTCGCGAACCTCGTAGCGTTGCTGCGGGTCGGTCGAAACGATCTCGTACAGATCGGTCGCGGGGCGGCGCGGCTCGACGGGCGGATGCCGTCGGAAAACGGAGGTCGCCGAAGGCTGCGGATCGGCGGGGAGCGTGGCGGCCAGCGACCGCAGACGCCGCAGGCAGGCCGCGTCGTCGGGTTCGCGAAAGTCGATCGTCCCGCTGATCGCCGCGTGCATCTGCGCGCCGCCGAGGTCCTCGTGCGAGACCTCCTGCCCGATCGAACTTTTGACGAGGGCCGGCCCGGCGAGATACAGACCTGAACCCTCCGTCATCAACAACTTGTCGCAGAGCACGGGGAGATAGCCGCCGCCTGCGACGCAGTTTCCCATGATGGCCGCGATCTGCGGGACTCCCAGCGCCGACAGCACGGCGTTGTTGCGGAAGATGCGGCCGAAATCGTCTTCGTCCGGGAAGATCTCCTCCTGCAGCGGCAGGAACACGCCGGCCGAATCGACGAGGTAGATCAGCGGCAACCGGTTGACGAGCGCGATGCGTTGCGCGCGGAGAACTTTCTTGACGGTCATCGGGAAGAACGCGCCCGCCTTCACGGTCGCGTCGTTGGCGATGACCATGAATTGCCGGCCGGATATGGTCGCGATTCCGGTCACCACGCTCGCGGCCGGCGCTCCGCCCCAGTCGGCATACATGTTCCACGCCGCCCAGCCGCCGAGTTCAAACAGTCTCGTGCCGGGATCGATGAGCGCGGCGATCCGCTCGCGGGCTGTGAGCCGTTGCTTCGCGTGCTGCCGTTCGATCGCCTGCGGCCCGCCACCCAGCGCGATCTCTTCGCGCGTCTCGCGGAACGATTTCAGCAGGGCATCCCAGGCTGGAGTCACGGTGTACGTCGAACGGGGATTGGGATGGTGTGAGTGTATGAGGGTGTGAGTGTGTGGGAGAGAGTGTTCGCCGATACCCTCATACTCTCACACTCTGGCACCCTCGGACAGCCAGTCAGCGAACTCCTGGAACTCCGGGTTGACCGCCACGGCCATGACGCCATCCGGAGTTTCACCCGCCGCGGTCCGCAACCAATCCAGAAACCCCTGGTGGATGTTGTCCGGCGTGGCACCCGGCGGCAATGGAGCAATCTGACCGAGCGCGGCGGCGACGTCATCGGCCGACGAGAACCGATCTTGCGGCTTCTTCGCCAGCAATTTCAACACGATGTCATCGACGACCTTCGGAATCTCCGGCACCGATCGCGACGGCGGCACGACGGCCTCGTTGGCGTGACGCAACATCTGCCGCACCGGGTTCCGGTCCGGAAACGGTACGCGGCCCGTCAGGCAGTGGTACAGGGTGCAGCCGAGACCGTAGAGGTCGCACAGCGCGTTGGCCGCGTGCGGATCCTGCGCCTGCTCGGGAGCCATGTAGTCGTAGTGCCCGAGCACCATCCCGCCCGCCTGATTCAATGTCAGGCCTCCCGCTTCCCCGTCCGCGCCCTGCAAATCGAGGAACGACAACGCGTCGCGAGCGGCTCCAAATTCCATGATCTTGACGAAGCCGTGCGCGGTCACCCACAGATTCATCGGACAGATGTCGCGGTAAATGATCTCCTTCGAGTGCAGATAGGCGAGCCCCTCCGCCACCTGATGCAGAAGCTGGCACGCTTCGAAGTACGGCAGCCTGCCCACGCGGCCCAGACGGTCCGCCAGGGTTTCACCCTGCAATTCCTCGAACGCGATGAACGTGATTTCTCCCGCGCGGCCGACATGGTAGGTGCGCACAACGTGCAGATGGTCCACGTCCATCGACACGCGGGCTTCGCGCCCCAGCCGCGCGACGTGTTCCGGATTCTGGTTGAGCGCGGCGGGAAACACCTTCAGGCTGACGGCCTGTTGGAATTCTTCATGGATGCCGCGATAAGCGTCCCCCAACCGACCCGCTGTCAGCCGCTCGAAGACGCGATACGGGCCGAGCCGGTGCGGCCCCGCCACGTCGGCACGCAACGCGGCGGCCTGAAAACCCGTGAGCACGCGATCGGCGACCAGCCAGTCGAGGAATCCCTCCCCGTTTGCCGTAGTGCCGCCCCGCGCAGTCCACTGCCGCGCTCGCTCGTCCGCCTGATCCGCCGGCAAAAGCTGACTGTCAATCGCGAGCTGTCGAAGTTCGGTCACGTTCATGATGCGACTCTCGATTCGAAATGCCTCCTCATCGGATGCGGCGAGCGCGGAAACACTGTACCATCTCGCTGGTCGAGCCGAAACCGAACGCCTTTTACCGCGATGTCCGGGTTTGATGGCGAGTACGGTTCGGAACGAAATCCCAAGGACCAAATCTCAAGAACCAAACAAGTACGAAGCACAAGACGCCAAATGTCCAAAACTCGAGAGCGACTCCGCAGCAGCCCCTCATCCCAGCGGCTTGGAGCTTTGATTCTCAGGTTTTGGATTTGTTTGGTTCTTGGTTCTTTGGATTTGGGATTTGCGTCCGCGGCTGATCCTCTGCTGGAAGGAATTGACGACGTGCTGTCGGACGCCGGGAGGCAGAAGCTGCACGCGCGGCTGGACGACGCGATCGGCAATTCGAATCAGGAGATCGAACGCTCGCCAAAGACGGTCGAGCTGTACTCGCGTCGCGGCGACCAACTTTTCTTCCGCGGCCGGTTTGCGGACGCCGTGAAGGATTACGAAACAATGGTCGAGCTGCGGCCAGGCATGGCCGCGTCGCACTGGCGGCGCGGGATCGCGTACTTCTACACGGCGCGCTACAAGGACGCGATCGGCCAGTGGGACCTGTATTCGACCTTCGACGACGTGGACCGTGAAAACGGCATCTGGAGGTTCCTGTCGCAAACGAAGGGGCACGACCTGAAGACAGCGCGCGAGGGGTTGCTGAAATACAAAAAGGACGACCGCGAACCGTTCCCGGATGTCTACGCCATGTTCGCCGGGAAGCTGACCGGCGACGAAGTCCTCGCCCGAATCCTGCTGGCAAAACTTCCCGCTGGAGAAAACGACAAGCGGCTGTTCTACGCTCAGCTTTACGTCGGCCTACTGGATGCCGTCGAGAATCGCCGCGAACCGGCGATCAAACACTTGCGCGAAGCCGCCAAAAATCCCTGGGGCCGCGACGCCGGATACGGCCCAAATTTCATGTGGCATGTCGGGCGCTTGCATCACGACTTGTTGACGAAACCTCCCCCCTCGCCCCCGCAGGGGGAGAGGGGCCGGGGGTAAGGGGCGAACGTTCCCGAGACTTCATCCGTGAGTCGTCACCCAAGTCCGGCTCGGCAGGAGCCTCGCCCTCCCGTTACGATCACGGCGCGATCGGTCGCGCGAGGCGAGCGATCTCGTCGCGGGTGAGGGCTCGGCGGTAGAGGCGGACGTCGCGGAGATGGCCGTTGAAATAGTCCCCCGGACCGAAGCCGATCCGCAGCGGCTGGTCGTTCGTCAGGTCGTAGTCCGCCCGTTCGAACGCGGCAGATGATCCGACGAGGCGACCGTCGACGAATAGTTCCAGCTTGCCGGCCGATCGTACGGCGGCGACGTGTCGCCACCCCGGCGGAAGTTCATCGTCCCACGTCACGTTTCTCCCGGCCTCGATCGACAGCACGTGACCGGATGGCAGCGTGCCGCAGAACAGCCGGCCTTGGAACTCGGCCATCGTCCATGCTCGGCGGTACTTCACGTCGGCCGTCAGGTCGAGTCGCCCGATGTGAGTCCAGCGGTCGAGGCCGTCGAACCGGTACACCGACGCGAGCGGCAAGGTGCCGGCGAACAGCTTGCCGTTGTGCACCATCATCCCCATCACTTCGAGTTCCTCGCCCAGCCGCCCGACGTCTTCCCACTCGTTGTCTTTCGCGAACCGATACACGCGGCCGCTGGGCCAGGTGCCGACGAACAACCGCCCCTCGTGGATCGCGAACGAGTACGTCTGCGTGTTATCGCCGAGTTGCCCGCAGTCGGTCCAGGTTTCGCCGTCGAACCGGTAGACGTGCCCGCCGTCGTAACTGCCGGCGAAAATGTTTCCGTTGAATACGGCCAGCGATTCCGTGCGTTTTCCGCCCGGAGTCGGCAACGATTTCCAAGTGCGATCGCCGCCGTACACGAAGAATCCGGCGGGCTTGTACAACGACGTCGCGTACAGCCGCCCGCGAAATTCGACGAGGCCGCCGATCGCTTCGGTATCGGGCAGTTGCCCGCAGGCCTCCCACTTCGACCCGCCTGCATATCGAAACACCTTGCCGCCGGGCCGCGTGTTCTCGGACTCGGCCTGCGCCGAACCAGCCAGCCGATATTTCGACACGCCCGCGTACAGTTCGCCGAGATGCACGGCCAGCGACGAAACCGCGTTGCACGCGTCCGGGCTTCCGCAGTCAATCCACTTCGTCCCGCCGTCGAATCGAAACACGTGGCCGGACTGCTCGCGACCCGGTTCGCACGTCCCCGCGTAAAGCTGCCTGCCATGCACGGCCAGCGACATGATGTACACCGCCTGACCAGGCCGCCCGTGGTCAGTCCAGTTCGGTTCGATGCGGCCGTCGTCGATCCCAAAATGCAGTTGCCGCGATGCCGCCTGATTCGTGGTGACTCCGGTCGGATGTTTGATCGCCAGACTGAACCCGCGCCGCCGCGCTGAGTCGTACTGGCTGACAAGGTCACCCGGCGCGTCGTCGAGCATGGCCGCCGTGTGCAGGCAGAGCGAGACCGAGAAGTCACCCTTCCCCAACTTCAGCGGTTCGGCCGCGGGGATTTCAACGAATCCGCGGCGACCATCGAACTTCGCCGCTCCGCCTGCCAACCCCTCCGGCCCCTTCACAATGAATTCGACGCCGTGGTTCGTACCATCGAGGCGATTGGGTGACGAGTCGCGTGCGTCCGCGCTCAGCCGCCAGTGGCCGATCAGGGCGTCCTGCGGAAGCTCCTGCGCTGACGCGACGGCGGAAGACGCAAGAATCAACATGACTCCGATTACGATTCGAGGCATTGTGGCTTCCTTCATCTATGTGAGAATTGGGAGTGCGAGGTTCCTGCCGAGCCGCTCCGGCAACACGGCTCAGCAGGAGTTTCGCCCTCCTGGATCGCGAATCAAAGCCGATTCCGAGTCAATCCCGCACCGCGATCGCAGTCGCCGTGGCGTAGGTTCGGCAATGCGAGATCGAAATCAGGATGTCCGTGATCCCCATCCGCTGAGCCGTCTCCTTCGCGCCGCCGTGAAGCATGATCGTCGGCTGTCCGCTCCGCAGCGTGCAGACCTCGATGTCGCGGAAGCTCACCCCCTTGGCCCAGCCGGTGCCGAGCGTTTTCATCACCGCTTCCTTCGCCGCCCAGCGTCCCGCGTAGTTTTGCGTGAACTCGCGATGCCGGCTGCAGTGCTTGATTTCCCCCTCGGTGAACACGCGGTGCAGAAACACCTCCTGATGCCGCTCGATCATCTGACCGATCCGCACCACTTCGATGATGTCCGTGCCGATGCCGAGAATTGTCATACCGTGTCCGGCGGATGGATTTGAACAAAAGGGAACAAAGGAAACGAAGGGTAGTGATACAGTTTGAGTGTCCACACCGGTTATCAATGAGGTCGGGAGTCTTTTTCAGGTCGGCACGCACCGCTAGAACTCGTCAGCCACCTCCTCGCCGACCTGAAAAAGACTCCCGACCCCTTCGCCTCGTGATTAAAATGTACCACGACCAAACGAAGATCGTCAAAATGACACGACCTCGGGGTCGACCACCGCCGGTCGAATCCAAAGTCCTTTCAGAACGCGACCACGACATGATGTAACCGAAGCCCGAACTTGCCGTCGATGTCTTACATCTTCGTTCACTTCGTTACCTTCTGTTCAATTCCTTTGTGGGGGCATCACTGCCGCGCCGCTTTCCATTCAAGTCCAGCCCTGTTCAAGATGTCAAGCATGGGGCATTTCTGGTGAAGTCATCAGGCTCAGCAGTTCTCGAAGCTGAGCTGATGCAGGTTGGGCGGCGAGTCGCAACGGCCGCCGGCGACCGTGCTGTTCGAGATCGCACGCCACGATTGTCGCCGGTTCCGCGCAGCGGCACGTCAGCAGGTGAAGATGCAGGCGTGAGTCGTTGCTCAGCGGTTCTGGCGTCGTCGCACCGAGCAGATCGACGGCGCGGCGCGCGGCATCGTCGGTCAAGATCACGGATCGCGTCGGTTCCAGCCACGTCGAACACACACGGCAGAACGGACGGCGAGCCGCACGGGAAGCCAGCCACGCGCCGGCCACGCTGCCGACGAGGAGTTCAGCACTCCAGAGCGCTTCCGGCCACGGCGATGGCCACGCCCCGACCTCCGATACGCGATGCTGCAAGTAACCGTGCCAAGTCAATCGTTGCACGAGAGGCTCCAGTTTTTCCCGACGTGCGCGGTCACTGCGTTCGCGAGCGATCCGCAATTGCTGACGAGCGGCTTGGGCTTCCGGTGCCTCATCCGCGACCGGTTCCTCCAAAAACTGCTGTTCAATGGCGGCCAACGGGTCCTGCTCTCGGAGTTGATTCGCGATGATCCGCTCCAACTCGGGCACTTGCCGTCGGTGAGCGAGGAACGAATTCGCGATTTCTCCACCGAGGATCAGGAACGCGGAAAGAATCCCGATCGTGCATGGAAACGGCATGCGGCACAGCTCGACCAGACGCGCCGAAACCCAACCAGCGGCAAGGCCGAACATCACCGCAAACCAGACCAGCAGCCGTGCGCTCTCGGGTATCCGCGCGGCCACGATGGACAGCATTGCCACAGTGACCAACGTACATGCCACCCAGCCAGTGAGTCGTGCCCACTCGTGAGCCGTGATCGGTCCGGTGTTCGCGGTTTGGGGTTGAGTCGTGTGCATGTCACTCGGCACGTTTGGCAATTTCTTCGTAGATCGCGAGCGACTTTCGATACTCGTCCAATCCCGCGGGCGGAAGCAGGCGTTGGCTCCGTTCGATTTCGTTTCGCACGCGCGAGATGAGCCAGTCGATTTCCTGACGACGCGGGCGATTTGGTTTGCCTTCGACGGGGAAATGCCACGGCGCGGTGTGGGCGAACCGGAATCGTCCGGCCGGGCGGTCTTCCCAGCAGCGCACGGCGATCCACGAACTGGCGGCGATCGGGATTTCGACGACCGTGTCCAGCCGCGTGAGGTTGGCCCCGTCGGCGGTTTTTTCGTTCTGCGGAATGATCGTGGCGATCGTGCGGCCGTTCGCGACGCACTCGATCGAGCGGAGCGGGCGTTCGCTGACGACCTGGCCGGTGAGGCGAATAACTCTCAGCGGCCCCTCACCCCCGGCCCCTCTCCCCAAAGGGGAGAGGGGCGGAGAAAACGTGTGGCCCGGCCACTGGCCGTCGATCTGCACCAGCAGCACTGGGCCGTTGGTGACGAAGCTTCGACCAGCGCCGAGGCCGCGCGTCCAGGCGTCGTAGGTGAATGGTTCGTCGAGTTGCACGTACACGCGGCTGAACCCGAGCGGAACGGGATGCACGCCGTTGGCCGTGCCGGCGGTGGGACGCAGCCGGAAGCCGCAGTTCAGCAGGGCGTAGTACGTTTGGAATCCGTACATCGTCCAGTCGAGTTCCGTATCGGTGCCTGAACCGCGCACATCCATCCACGGCGCGGCGGGCTCGGCCCAGCCTCTGATTCCGTACTGCGTCTGCCAGTGATGGTTGTTCGCGAGTTCGTACAGATCGACGTTCAGCAGCGGAACCACGGCGATCGACCACGGCCAATTGTGTTTCTCCAAATCAATCAACGCCGCTTCGGAGCGGGCTCGCTCGGCGATGGCTTTCAGAGGGAAGGTTGGCAGGTCGAACGGTTCGCGATGGTTGACGATCAGCACGGCGCCGAGCGTGTGCTGTTTGTCTGCAGTGCGGAAGATTTCGTACTCCGTGTTGCGCGGGTACCAGACGTGCGTATCGTCGATCTCGATCGGGTCGCGACCGAAATCGCCGCGGAAGTTCTTGGTGCTGACGCTCGGCGGCACCGTCGATTCGGTCGTCCACTGCACCATTGGCAGGCCGACGTTGACATCTTCGGCCAGCATCACGTTCGGGAGGTCGGCCGGCTGGCGGTGGTTGTGGGCATCGCCCGACCACCAGCCGCGCGACGCCATGTCGATCCAGCGCCGCAGTGGAATCGTCAACCTGACCGGAGGCGTCGGCTTGCCGCGCTCGGCGTCATCGGCCGCAGAACTTTCAGTCGTACCGTGTGAGAGGCGAGCTTGCAGACTCGCCCCCTCTCCCTCCGGGAGAGGGCTGGGGTGAGGGCGAGTGGATCGCACGACTCCCTCACCCTGACCCTCTCCCAAGGGGAGAGGGGACTTTGATTGAGGCTTTGTTGCGGACTTCGGTGCTTCTGTATCACGGCGAGTCGTCCGTCGCTCGGCGATGTCGATCGTGCGCGATTCGGGGAAGAATTCTTTGCCTCGTTCGACGGTGATCGTGTACCGACCCGGCAGCAATTCCACGCGGAACGGATGAGCCGACAGCGTGGCGTGCATTTCCACGCAGTCGCGGTTGAAGCCGCTCCGTTTCTCGTAGCGAATGGCCGACCCTTTGATGTTGGCCGACTTCGGAAAGTGGAACCCGCCGTCCGCGTCGCGAATCGTCACTCGGCAGGCGACGGGCTTCTCGGTCGCGGCGTCCGTGACCGTCACCTCGACCAGCGTCTCGCGCCGCGCGGCCTTTCGTTCTTCGATCACGTCCAGCGGGTCAGGCGGAACCTGATCGGGTGCGACGTAGCGGGCCAGATCGCGGAGCGCGACGACTTTGTATCCGCCGTCGTGCAGAAACTGGAGGTACTCCGCGAACCGGTCGGGCGACGTGTGGACCCACGGATGTTCGTGCTCGGGGACGCCGTGGAACTGGATGACCGCAATCCGGCCACCGCGAGCCAGCTCGACGGCCTGCTTGAAGTTGTCGAGCGTCCAATCCGGCCGCGCGTCGCCGGCGGAGGGGATCAGGAGCGGATGGTCGCGGCCGGGGGCGAACGCCTGACCGCGGCCCCATTCATACGGATGCTCGGGCGCGCCGCCTCGGCGGGCGAATTTGATCCCCAGTTCGTTCAGGATCGGCAGAGCGTCCGGCACGATCGCGTTGCCGGGGTACGCGAAGCTGATCGGCCGCGGAATGCCATGCGCCACGCACGCCTCGGCGATCGCTTCGACCTGTTCGCGCAGCTCCGGCAGCGTCTTCGTCGAAACGCCGAGGTGGTCGCGAGTGTGGTTGCCGATCTCGAACCCGTCGAGATGCAGCTCGGCCACCTGGTCCCACGTCAGGTAGTCGCGGGAGTTCTCGGCGAGACCCTTCGAGAATCCTTCGGTGATGAAAAACGTGGCCCCGAAGCCGAACTTCTTGAGCAGCGGCCGGACGACCGTGAACTGCGATTCGACGGCGTCGTCAAACGTGAGCACGACCAGCTTGTCGGGCACCGGTTCGACCGCGACCGCCGTTGTCGCGAGCGACCCGGTGAGCACGTTCGCGGTGATGACCATCCACAGCCAGCAGCATCGGTGCATCGGAGACCTCATCTCCTTGAAGTTGCCTCGTCGGACGATCTGGCGCAGCGGTAGTGAACCTGCCATCGCGTTCAATGTACTGCAACGTCGGTCGGGCAACCATGAAAACGAGGAACAACAACCTGTCGAATTCCAGTCCCCCTCTCCCCGCTGGGGAGAGGGGTGAGGGGTGGTACAAACGTCTCTCGACTGGCATTGAGATCAAACTTCCGCACGGTGCGCCCCTCACCCCCGGCCCCTCTCCCCAAAGGGGAGAGGGGAGTTGAAATGACGAGACGGTTGGATGCGTCGGTGGTAGCGGGTAGCATGTGATGCTGCCGGCGGTGAGGTTCTGGCATTCGTGTCTCGCATTTGAATCGGAGTCGTCCGATGGCAGGCAGGCACTTGATGGGCGTGGGCGTTCGGGCGTGGATCGTGCTCGTCGCGGTCTGCGGGTCGGTGTTTGGTCAAACTCCGCCGGTGATCGAGCCTGTCGAGATCAAGCCGGAGCCGCTGAACTTGAAGCCGGGTTCGCCGCTGAGTGCGCGGGCGCTCGTCACGAAACCGGAACTGGTGCGCGGCGCGTTGGGCTGGACGCTGGAGACGCGGCGGCATCGTGGGGCCATCTATCACGCGGCGATCAGTCCCGACGGGAAGACGTTCGCGTCGGGAGGCCTCGACGGGACCGTGCGGTTGTGGGACGTCGCGACGGGCAAGCTGCTGCGGGCGCTCGTCGGGCACAATTGGTACGTTTATCAGGTGGCTTGGTCCCCGGACGGTCGCACGCTGGCCACGGTCGGGGCGGCGGAAGCGAAAGTCCGGCTGTGGGACGTCAAAACCGGAATGCTGCTGCGGTCGATCGTGAACGACAAGGGATATGTCGGCCGCGTCGCGTGGTCGCCGGAGGGAAAGCGTCTCGCGCTATCGGTCGCGGACAGCGGTTTCATGTTCGTCTACGATGCGACGAACGGCGTGAAGCTGCACAACGCGGGACTCGGTTCGGGCGTCTCCGGCCTGGCGTGGTCGCCGGACGGTCTGTTCGTGGCCTACGTTGGACCCGCGACCCCCATCCAACTTTGGGAGCTTTCTGGCACGAACAAGGGGGACATCATCGAAGTTGCCGGCGACAACGCGTACTCGATCGCGTGGTCTCCGGACGGAAAAACGATCGCGCTCGGCGGCGTCGCGACCGTTCGGTTGTTCGACTTCGCCGAACGGAAGCTGCTGCGGACGCTGCCGGGACAAGGTTACGCGGTGGCTTGGTCTCCAGATGGCAAGCGGTTGGCGAGCGCCACGAACAACAGCACACTGCAACTTTGGGATGACAAGAGCGACAAGCCGGTACAGACGTTCGCGGGGAGCGTCGTGAGCTGTTTGAACTGGTCGGCTGATGGCACGGTCATCGGCACTGCGAGCCAAGCGACCGCCGCCGTGTGGGACGTTGCGAGCGGGGCGGCTCGCCGCAGTTTCGACGCCGTCGGATTGCACGCGCCCATCTGGTCGCCCGGCAAGCCGCTCGTGACCGGCATGTATTCGAACAAGCTGTCGGTGTGGGATGGGAATTCCGGCAAGCGTCTCTGCCAGTTGGAAGGGCACACGCGCGACATCCTGTCGGTGGCGTGGAAACGGGACGGCAAGGCGCTCGCGAGCGGTTCGTCCGACAACTCGGTCCGGCTGTGGGAAATCCCGTCGGGGGCATCGCTGGGAGTGCTCGCGGGTCACGCGGGACCGGTGTACTCGGTGGCGTGGGCTCCTGACGGAAAGTCGCTCGCCAGCGGATCGAGCGATAGCACGATTCGGCTGTGGAAACCGCCCGAACGCAAGGCGTCGAGCAGCAAGTCCGTCGCTTCGACCAGCAAAGCCAAAGGCAAGGCGGACGCCGCGGCCGAACCGGCTGAGTCCGCGAACAAATCCGCATCGGACACCGCGCCCAAGCCCGATGAACTCCTGATCCGCAAGCTTGAAGGACACAAAGGCCCGGTGCTGTCGCTGGCGTGGACGCAAACGGGCAAGCTGCTCGGATCGGGAGGCTCGGACAAAACCGTGCGGCTGTGGACGGTCAACCCGTTCAAAATGAACGCCTCGATTGACGCGGCTCTGCCGGCGCAGGCGATCGCGTGGTCTCCCGACAGCAAGGCCCTGTGCGCGAGCGGCAAGGAGTATCATCTCCGCGCGTACAAAGCCGGCGATGGCAGCGTGCTGGTGTCGTACGGCGTTCAGCAGCAGCAAAACAACTCGCCGATTGCGACGCTCGCGTTTTCGCCGGACGGGAAAGTGATCGCCTGCGGTTACCAGCACAGCCATGCCGTCAATCTATGGGAGTCCGCCGGTTCCGCCAAGCCGATCAAAACGCTGACGACGTACGCTCCGGTGACGACCGTCACGTGGACCCCTGGCGAGTCCACGCTGGCGGTCGGCTGCCAGGACCGCACGACCCGGTTTTTCGACGTGGCCACCGGTCAGCTTCGCGGATATTTCATCGGCGAGGAGAACAATATCGTCGCGATGTCGATCGACGGCCAATTCCGATCCGAGCCGGTGATCGAATCGGAATTGTTCCACGTCGTGCAGACCGACAAGTCGCAGGACATCGTGAGCCTGTCGGAGTTCGCATCGAAATACAAATGGAAAAACGTCCCGACGCAGGTCAATGTGATGGGGAATTGATTTCATCGTTCGGAAGTGTAGTCCCGGCCCTTGTGGCCGTGGCTCGTCCAATACCGTCAATCGCGGGCACAAGGCCCGCGGCTACAGATTGTTCAAGGCACAGCATGAATTTGCTTCCGCGAGTTTGGCCACTGGCGCTGCTCATCATCTGTTTCGTCGGGACGGCCAGCCGCGCGCAGGAAGCCGTCGAGATTCGTACTGAGCCGATCAAGCTCAAGGCGGGCGATCCACTGAGCGCGCGGGCGCTGGTGGCGCGGCCGCCGGCCATTCGCGGGGCGATGAGTTGGTCGCTGGAGACCCGTCGCCACCGCGGAGCCATCTTCCACGTCGCACTCAGTCCGGACGGGAAGACGCTCGCGACGGGAGGCATCGACGGGACGATCCGGCTGTGGGACGTCGAAACGGGGAAGCTCGACAAATGCCTCCTCGGTCACGGCAGCTACATCTACCGGCTGGCCTGGTCGCCGGACGGCAACACGCTGGCTTCGGCCGGAGCATTCGATGCGACGGCGCGGCTGTGGGACGTCAAAACCGGAATGCTGCTTCGCACGCTGCGGAGCGAGAAGGGATACGTCACGATCGTCGCGTGGTCTCCGGAGGGAAAACGCCTCGCGCTGGCGAGCGCGGAGAGCGGTTACGTGATCGTGTTCGATGCCGTGCGTGGCGAGCACATCAAGACGGTCGGGTTGGGACAGCCGGTCGCCGCGCTCGGATGGGCGCCCGACGGGTTGTCCGTCGCGTACGTTGGCAGCGCGACGCCGGTCCAGATTTGGGAATTGTCCGCAGCCAAGCCGAGCAAAACGCTCGACACCTCGGGCGACGTGTCGTATTCGTTTTCGTGGTCCCCCGACGGCAAGACGATCGCGGTCGGCGGAGCCAACGCGATTCGTGTGTACGAATTCGAGTCGGGCAACGTGGCGCAGACGATCCCGGGCGCGGCGTACGCGGTCGCGTATTCACCAGACGGAGCGACGCTGGCGAGCGCGGCGTCCGGCGGCGCGGTTCAACTTTGGGAAGCCGCGAGCGGCATGGCGATCAAAACTCTGGCCGGCAGCGCAACGAACTACGTTTCGTGGTCGCGCGATGGCAAGCGAATCGGCACGACCACCAGCACGACGGCGGCGGTGTGGGAGGTGGAATCGGCGAAGGTGAAACAGAACTTCGACGCTTGCGGAATCCATCCGCCGGTCTGGTCGCCGGGGAAACCGATCGTCAGCGATCTGTGGACGGCGTCGCCATCCGTGTACGACGCGAACACGGGGAAGCGGCTGGCCAAGCTCGACGGACACAAGGCCGCCGTGTCGGCGGTGGCGTGGACGAAGGACGGCAAGACGCTGGCCAGCGGTTCGTACGACAACACGGTGAAGCTGTGGGAGATTCCGTCGGGTCAGCTCATCGCCACGCTCGAAGGGCACACGGCGCCGGTTCACGCGGTGGCGTGGATGGCCGACGGCAAGACACTGGCCTCGGGATCGTCCGACAAAACGATCCGCGTGTGGAAAGCGCCGGACAAGAAACCTTCGTCAACAAAAAAAGTCGCCAGCGACAAGGCATCGACGAAGACCGAAGGCAACGCGGCCGAGGCGGAGAGAAAACCAGCGGCGGAGTCGGCGGACAAATCGGCCAGCGAGAAAAAGCCGAGCGACGCGCTCCTGTTTGAATTCAAAGGACACGACGGTCCAGTGACGCATCTGGCGTGGGCTCCGACGGGCAAGACGCTGGCATCGGGCAGTGCGGACAAGACGGCTCGGCTGTGGAATGCCACGAGCGGGAAAGCGATCACGACGATGAACGTGTCGTGGCCGGTGCAGGCTCTGGGGTGGTCGCCCGACGGCAAGACATTCGGTTCGAGCGGCGTGGACGATCGCCTGAATTTCTGGAACCCGACGAACGGCCAGTTGATCCGCTATCTCGAAAACCCCGGCAGCCCGCCACAGGTGTCGAGCATCACCTGGTCACCATCGGGCACAATGATCGCGTCGGGTCGGCGCAACCACACGATGCAACTTTGGAGTGGAGCCAGCGACAAGCCCGTACAAAGCCTGCAAGCCATGGCGCCCGTCGTTTCGGCAACGTGGACACAGGGCGGCACGACAATCGCCGCCGGATGCGAAGATCGAACGGTCCGGTTCTGGGACGCCGAGACCGGCAAGCTGCGCGGGAGTCTGATCGCCGAACAAGGCCAGGTCGCCGCCGTGTCCGCTGACGGTCATTTTCGAGCCGAACCGGGGATTGAAGCCGATCTGTTCTACGTGGTGCAGACCAACAAGACGCAGGAGACGCTTACCATTTCCGATTTCGCGGCGAAGTCAAAATGGAAGAACATCCCGGCGCAGGCGACGGTCATGGGGAAGTGATGTGGGTGCGAGCGTGTGAGAGTTTGGGGGTGAGGGAGTGCGTCTGCCTGACTTCGCTACCAGAATAAACTGTCACCCTCACACTCTGGCACCGATTACCCTGCCACGACGGGTTGCCCGAACTCTTTGCGAATCACGAAATCTCGCGTATCCTGATCGCCGATCCAAGAACCAGCATCCGTTGACTTCTGTCTGCCAGGAAGGGAGCTGCCATGTTGAGCGTTCTCGGCCGGGGAACGAGGTTGTGCGACGGGGTGACTCGCCGTGAGATGCTACGGGTCGGCGGATTGGGTTTCGCAGGGCTGACGCTGGCCGACGTGTTGCGGCTTCGCGCTCAAGCAGGCTCGGACGCTGGGCGAGGTCGCGGCAAGTCGGTGATCATGATCTGGCTGCGCGGCGGGGCGTCGCATATCGACAGTTTCGACATGAAACCCAACGCGCCGGCTGAAGTGCGCGGCGAGTTCGATCCAATCTCGACGATCGTCCCGGGCATCCAGATTTGCGAGTACCTGCCGAAGCTGGCGCAGATGACGGACCGGCTCGCGATCCTGCGCGGGATCAAATCGAACGACCTCGGCGATCACACGCCGCACTACATCCTCACGGGGTTCCCGGATCGTGGAAAGCGGCCGGTGCTGGGTGCCGTCGTGAGTCATCTGCGCGCGAATCGAACTCCCCTCGCCCCGCTCGCGGGGAGAGGGGTCGGGGGTGAGGGGGACGTCGTGCCGCCGTACGTCAGCCTGATGTACAAGCCGCCGGGACTGTACGACAACGAAGGGCCGACGTACCTGGGTCCGGCGCACCGGCCGTTCGTGCCCAAGGCGGAAGGGCTGGAGAATCTGAGTCTGGCGAAAGGCATCTCGATCGATCGCCTGCGCGATCGGCGACAGCTTCTGAGCGCGTTCGACACGGTGAATCGTGAGACCGATCAAACCGGAACCATGCCGGCGATGGATGCGTTTGCCGTGCGGGCGATGGAAATGATTGCGTCGCCTCGAGTGCGCGAGGCGTTTGATCTGTCTCGCGAATCGCCCGAGACCCACGCGCGATACGGCAAGTATTCCGAGAGCTTTTTGTACGCGCGGCGATTGGTCGAGGCGGGCGTTTCGGTCGTGACGTGCAAGGTCGGCGACTGGGACACGCACGAGAAGAATTTTCGCGACATGCGCGACCAGCTCCCGCAGCTCGACCAGGGTTTTCAAGCCCTCGTCAGCGATCTGTACGATCGCGGGTTGGAAAACGATGTCGCGGTCGTGCTGTGGGGCGAGTTCGGTCGGGCACCGCGGATTTCTCGCGGAGACGGCCGCGATCACTGGCCCGAAGCGGGTGCTGCCGTCGTCGCCGGTGGCGGGTTCCGAGTCGGTCAGGCGATCGGCGAGACTGACTCACATGGCGGCGTCTCGAAAGGGCGACCCTACACGCCGAGCAACGTGCTGGCGAATCTGTATCGCCACCTGGGCATCGACCCGGCGATCACGATCCTCGATCACCACGGCCGGCCGATGCACGTCCTCGACGACCGGGGCCTCGTGCGCGAACTGATTTCGACCTGACTTCGTCGCCATTCGAACTCATTCGACGTGAGACCCAAGATGAAGCCGATCACTCGCCGGCTGCTCGGCATCGCCGGAGCGGTGCTTCTCGTGTTCGGGCTGCTCTGCCTGAACTACACGAAAGCGGACGGCATCGAACACCACCGCGAAGTCGCCACGCGCCGCGGTCTGCCTCAACCGGGCGAGCCGATCCGCCTCACCGGCGTCGCCACCGTCGCCCTCGGTTCCGGCCTGATCGGTTACGCCCTCGGCGCGGGTACTTGGACCAGCATGCAATCGGAGGTGAAGTGAATATGATTCGCAAGAAGATCAGACAACGATCATCGGCGTGGCGGCTGGCGTCCGCAGCTGGAACTCGCCTCGTGTTGGCGCTGGTTCCGGTCGCAGCACTGATGGCCGACGAGAAGAACGACACCGATCTCGCGTTGCAACCGTGGCTCAAGCCGCAGGAATGGCGGCGGGATCGTGAGACGCCGGCGCTGTCGCTGGGGGAGAAGGGACGGTTTGACGATCAGCATATTTTTGCTCCGCATGTCATTCAGATGGGCGAAGAGTTTTGGATGTACTACTCCGGGTCGCAGCGGTGCGTGGATGCGGGGACGTACAAAGGGGTGGCCAAGGATCCCAAGCAGCCGGAGAAGTCGGATCAGAGGCTGTTCAAGCTGGGGCTGGCTCGCAGCAAGGACGGTGTTCACTTCGAGCGGCATTCGCCGGAGCCGGTTTTCAGTTTCGGCGACGACATTCATTCCGTCGTGACGGCGGCGATCCTCAAGAATCCGGATGGTTCGGTCTGCCGCGAGAACGGGAAGCTGCGGATGTATTTCGCCGCTGTCGATTTTCCGAAGGGGACGTACAAGCACTATCTCTACGAGACCACCAGCACCGATGGCCTGAGCTGGGCCAAGCCGACGCTCGTGATGGAGAACGCCTACGCTCCGTGCGTCATCAAGGACGGCGACAAGTACCGCATGTGGTACACGTGGATCGACCGGCATCCGTGGCACACGAACCACGCGGAAAGCTCCGATGGAACTCACTGGACGATCACCGAAAAGCCGTGCATCGTCATGGACCAGAAATGGGAGGTGAAGGACCAGGTCTATCCGATGGTCATCAAAGCGGACGGCGTGTGGATCATGCTCTACGGCTGCTACTGGGCCGACGACAAACACACGGCGCTTGGCTTCGCAACCAGTCGTGACGGGCTGACGTGGACGAAACATCCCGACAATCCGGTCTTCCGCCCCGAACCAAAGCACGATTGGGAATCGAACTTCACGACCAGCCACACGCTGCTGCGACTGCCTGATGGCAGCTTCCGGCTGTGGTACGCGGGACGCAGGCAACCGCCGTGGAGCAATTTGTATTTTGCGATCGGGACGGCGAAGTGGGATGGGCCGAAGTGATGGTCCGATCAGCAACAGCCGGAGGCACGACTCGGCACAACTCACAGACGCGAATCTCTGCCCGTTGAAATCGAAGTCTGAAGCGCGAACGAAGGACCTTGAACTCGGCGAAGCTGCGGGCGACCCAATCCTTCGCTTGCGCTTCAGGCTTCAAAACCAAATTTCCACGAACCGCTAGCTGACTTGCACGACATGGTCGTGGAGCAATCGACCGTCAGGCGACGAGTCCTCGTCCGCCAGAAAATCGATCTTGCCACTGACGATGTCGTACATCGCTCCCACGACGGCAATCCGACCGGTATCAACCAACTCGCGTATCGTCCGGCTCTGAGCGAGTATCGTTTGGACAGTCCGTGCCACGTTGCGCCGCGTGATCGTGTTCACGAAGGCTTCCTTCTCGTGCGGCGAGGCATGTTCGAAGCGCCGGCATTGATCCATGTCGAGCGATTGCTGGATATCGCGGACGATCGATTCCAGATGCTGGCATCCGGTGGCTTGTTCGGCGTTGACGGTGGAACACGCGAGATCCACGGCTGCGGTCACCGCGCCGCAGAGCGTGTGTCCCATGACCAGAATCAACCTTGCTCCCGCGACGGCGCAGCCGTACTCCATGCTGCCGAGCACCTTTTCGCTCGTGATGTTACCGGCGATGCGGACGCTGAAGATGTCCCCCAGCCCCAGATCGAACACCAATTCCGCGGGCGATCGCGAGTCGATGCAACTCAAAACGACGGCCAGTGGATGCTGCCCGCGCGAGGTGGCGTGGAGTTGCCGCCCGAAATCGCGAGTCAACCGCTGACCGGTCCGGAACCGCTCGTTCCCTTCCTTCAGAATCTGCAGCACCTGACCCGGCGTAAGCTTGCCCTGCAACTCGCGAGTCGAATAGTCCACGTACTGAATCTCGTCTTGCAATTTGTATTTTTCTCGAAAGCCGCGCACGCTGACCCGCACCCCGCGAACCGGCCACGTCTTGTCCTTGAACTCGCGGATCAAACTCAGAATGTCCGGGTCGATGTACACCGTGTTGCGGGCATCCAGCAGCACATGGCCTCCGCGGGGAATCTCATTGAACGCCCGATCAAGCGCCGCCTTGTGAAAGAAGCTGACCTGATTGGCCAGCTCGATGTGCACCACCTCGCCTCCCAGGTGTTTCTCCACGATGCGATGTATCGGCCGTCGCAAATTGCTGTTCAAGATGAACGCAACACTGACCGCCAGCCCGATCAAAATGCCGATCAGCAGGTCCGTCAGCACGATTGCGACCACGGTCACGACGAACGGAGTGAACTGGTAGCGGCCTTCGCTCCACATTTGCTTCACGAGTGCCGGGCTGGCCAGTTTGACTCCCGTGACCAGCAGGATGGCCGCCAAACACGAGACGGGAATCATGTTCAGATACACCGGCAGAAACATGACGCAGACCAGCAACAGCACGCCGTGGAAGATGGCGGACAGTTTTGTTTTGCTTCCGGCGTTGATGTTGACCGAACTGCGAACGATGACCGATGTCACGGGAATGCCGCCGATCAGGCCGCACACAACGTTGCCGATCCCCTGAGCCAGCAGTTCCCGACTCGGAGGCGAGTTACGCTGCATCGGGTCCAGTTTGTCAACAGCCTCCAGATTAAGCAGCGTTTCGAGCGACGCCACGATGGCGATGGTGATCCCGGCGATGTAGATGGCCGGGTTGTTCCATTGAGAAAAATCCGGTCGCTGAAGGAAGTTGCTGAACGAGGTCAAACTGTCCGCGACCGGCACCTGCACCAGATGGCTGGCCTCGATCACCCAACGTCCGCCGAGTTGCTGAAAGACTCTCCCGATTCCCACGCCGAGGAGGACCACCACCAACGGTGCGGGCACGATGGACTTTTTCAACGGCTTGCAACGGTCCCAAAACACCAGCAGGGCGATGGAGAACAAGCCGATCACGGCCGCGCCAGGATGCAGATCGTTCAGCATGGCCGCAATCTCGCTGAGCGTGTTCTCCTGATCGGGTTGAGAAAACGACATCTCCCCTTCGGGGTCGGTGTCGTGTCCCAGCGCGTGCGGAATCTGTTTCAGGATGATGATCACGCCGATGGCCGCGAGCAGTCCCTTGATCACGCTCGACGGGAAAAATGCGGCGATGAACCCGGCTCGCGCGACGCCGAGAGCAATCTGAATCAGACCCGCAACCACCACCGCGAGCAGGAACGCCTGGAACGATCCCAGGTGCGCTAACTGCGCCACCACGATTGCCGTCAGACCGGCGGCTGGCCCACTCACGCTGCTGTGTGACTGGCTCAGAATGCCCACCACGATGCCGCCGACGATCCCGGCCAACAAGCCTGAAAACAGCGGTGCATTCGACGCCAACGCGATGCCAAGACAAAGCGGCACCGCCACCAGAAACACAACCAGACCGGAGATCAGGTCGCGCGCCAATGTGTTTCTCGAAGAAACGGTTGAAGTCGACATCACGGGACATCCTTGGATCAAATTGATTTTGAAGTGACCACTCTCGTTCAAATGTCCTGTGTCGCTCGGAGCCGCACGGGAGAGGTCACGGGTTCCGGCAGTTCACCGGCCAGCGAGACGTACTGGCCGCGATCCGGGTCGTACGCGAAGACCTCGCCCGTTTCGATCTTGTACACCCAGCCGTGCAGTTTCAGTTTGCCGCGCGCCAACCCCGCCGCGACGGCGGGATGCGTGCGCAGGTTTTCGAGCTGTACGAGCACGTTTTCTTCAACGGTCGTCGTCAATTGGGCCGCGCCTTTGCGGCCGCCGTATTTCTCGCGCATGATGCGTCGCGTCGCTTCCGCGTGCGACAGCCAGGCGGCCGTGGCCGGCATGTCCTTGAGGGAGCGCGGCTTCAGCAGGCCCTTCATCGCACCGCAATGCGAGTGCCCGCAGACGATGATGTCTTCCACCCCCAGACCGACCAGCGCGAATTCGATCGTGGCCGCCTCGCCACCGTGGACCGCGCCGTACGGCGGCACGATGTTCCCCGCGTTCCTCAGGATGAACAATTCGCCGGGGTCCGTCTGCGTGATCAGATTCGGATTGATGCGCGAGTCCGAACAGGTGATGAACAGCACGTGCGGCTTCTGTTCCTGAGCCAGCCGTTCGAACATCTCCCGCTGCGAGCGGAACACGTTTTCCTGAAAGTGATGGATGCCTTTAACCAACTTCTGCATGACGATTCCCTTTCTGCCGCCGGAAAGAAAACGCGAGATCGACCGCTGAACCGGGATGCCAATGTCGTTGAACGACGGGCGTGCGAACCGGAGCAAGTCCGGGACGCATGGCGATCAAAAGGCAGCCGCGGAAGGAACGTACTCAGAGCGGAGTTCGTCGGGCTAGCAGCGCAGCACGGCACCCAGGCCGTTGCGAAGATCGAAATCGTGTGGCGACGGCGGGCCGGCCGGGTCGGACACCGCGCCGGTTGCCTCGCACACGTTCCACGGGATCATCTGTCCCAGGGCGGCGAAGCATTTCTGTTCCTGGGCTCGGCGGCGAAACACGTTTCGGCAGTGAATCGCCAACTCTTCCTCGGACTCCGATTCCTCCTGCTCGACCGGATCGACGTCGCGTTCTGAAACGAAACTGGGCGCGATGTCCAACCCCGGACGACCGAACGCCACCACCAACAGTGCCAGCAGGCACGCCAGCCAACGCGACCTCTGTCCGTATCGCACGGTGTCGAGGTTTCGGAGGGGAGGCAATTTGCCGCGGGTCATCGTTTTGAATTCGAATCGGAGATGTTGGGGGGGCAACTGTCAATTTGCTTGAAGATGCTACCGGAGTGGTTCCGCAACCGTCAACCCAGTCGCCGGCAAGTGCGGTTGGAATTGCAAAGCGATCGGCCAACGATTCGGGTGCTGCCGCAATCCCGATCACCGACGGCAGCAATCCGATGGTTCATCGCCACCGGGTTGCAAAGCACGCCGTTCCCTGTTTGCCGCCCAGCTGGAAGCCACGACGGCACGAATTCAAGATTTCAATCCTGGTAGAACTTCGTCAGTTCCTCGGCGACGATGGGTTCGGGTGACGCGTCACTCGTCAGACGCGCCTGAAACCGCAGGTGGCCCGCGGACTTCCCTTTCACGCGGACCGTGAACGTCGAAGTCTGCTGCGGAGCCAATTCCTTCAGCCCCTTGAACACCAGCAAACCCTTTTCCGACACGTGGCTGGTGGGGCCTTGGGCCTCGACCAGCATCACGCCCTGCGGCAACTCGCACGCGATCGACACGTTCGCCGCCGCCTTCGATCCCTCGTTGCGAACGCGGATCTCGTAAGCCGTTTC
>Ga0233425_10000529_pt1 | contig 97573 bp, 89 predicted proteins | sample Watercolumn_Towu_2_FD_181712 | JGI IMG/M metagenome (GOLD analysis project Ga0233425, IMG submission 181712) | Freshwater microbial communities from Lake Towuti, South Sulawesi, Indonesia - Watercolumn_Towuti2014_140_MG | ecosystem: Environmental > Aquatic > Freshwater > Lake | place...
AGCACCGGACCGCTCTGACCGGGGCCGGGCGTCGTGTCGAAGTACTCGGCCGGGTTCAAGAACCCGTCGAACAACGAGACGTCATAGCTCGCCCCCGTGACAGGGTCCTTGCGCCCGATGTCCTCGGTGAGCATGGAGTGACCGAAGCGGTACACCGCGTGCGCGAACTCGCCGACGATCGCCGGGTTCTGCTGGTTCTCGCCGAGCGCGAACTGCTCGAACGGGTTGATGAGCGGTTGGATCTTCCGCGCGAACTCCTCGAACACGAGATGCTGATACTCCATCTCGGTGACGAAGCGAGCCGCCTGGAACAGCCGCTCACCGTTCCAACCGCCAGCGCCGCCGCCCGCGAGCGCCGCGATCTGCCAGTCGGCGAGGTTCGTCACGCCGGACGTGTCGGCAAGGAGGATCTGCTTGATCTCCTCGGCGAGACGGTTGTGCTCGCTGTGGAACACCTGGTGCACCGCGGTGAGGGCGATGTTCTCGTTGCAGCGACCGTCACCACAGATCATGTGCAGGTCGAGCAACTCGTTGTCGTACTCGCCCGCCGCGACCGGGTCGAGGCTCCCGCCCGCGGTCAGGTCGGCATCGGGCGTCTTCGGCGTGCCGATCGCGCCCGGACCGGCGCTGTGCGCGATGTCGTTGAGGAAGGCGATACCGATGCGCTGCGCACCAACCAGGCGTGGCACGACCGGCGCGAGCCTGTCACCCTCGACCGTGAGCACGGTCGGTGTGAGTTGCGTCACGATCTGCGGCAACCCGCGATCGGGACCGGGGATGAACTTGCCGTAGGGGTCGGTGAGGATCATCGGGATGTTGTTGACGTCGGTGTCCTCGAACTGGATACCCAGAACGTCACGCGCCTGTTCCTTGACGTTCTTCCACGATGCCAGCGCCTTGGGGTGCGCCGGGTCATCGAGGAACGCGCCCGTCGAGACCGGACGGTCGAGCGTGTTGTTCACGTACTCGCGCAGGAACACCTGATGTGAGGCGTTCGAGGTGTAGGTCTGGCTCTGGTCGACAAACGGCGAGTTGGTGTTCTCGGCCTCGTGCACGCCACCGATCTGCGTCGCGCGAGTAAGCGCCATGAAGTTTGTCGGGCTGCCGACGACGTACAGCGGGTCGTCCGGTTGCAGCGGGATGATGACCGTGCCGTTGCCGCCGTTGGTGACCTTGTCGACCCCATGATCGAAGAACTGGCCGAAGAACGTGAACAGCGAGTTGAACGGCGGCGACAGACCGACGTCGGTCGTCACGTTCTCGATCGGCAACGTCTCGCCGAACGGCACGTTGCAGCCCGGCGGGTTGGTGTTCCTCCCGCCACGGCACGCCAAGACCGGCTCACCCACGAACGTGCGGAACGGCGCCTCCGCGACCGCGACCGCCGACGGGTTCGTCGCCGTCTGGTCGACGATCAGATTGGAGATGATCCTCGGCTGCGAATCGAACACGAGACCGCTCGACTGCGCGTACGAGGTGACTCCGGGTGGGCCGAACACTGCATCTTCGGCCGTTCGGAACTCGGGTGTGGTGAGGCGCGGGAAGATCCGGCTCGCCGCGCCGAAGTATTCCTGTCCCGCGTGCAAGTGATTGCAGCTACCGTCGACGGTACGCAGCCCCGACGGCAGCAGCGGGCTCGCGACCTGGTTCGGACCCGTGCCCACCTGCGCGCCGCACGGCCCGGTCGCGGGCGTCGTGTTGGCAACATGCGCCTCGGCGATCTGGATCTGCTCCAAGATGTGCGCCAGATCAGCCGGCGTCACCTCGAACCCTGCACCCACCGGCGCGAGTGCCAGTGAAGGTCTCGTCGTTGTGATGACGCCGAGACCGGCGCTGAACATCGCAATGCACAACACCATCCGCAGCGCGAGGTGCGAGACGTGGCGCGGCGTAGCGCCCTGGTCAGAATCAGAAGTTCCTACCGAACGCTCGTCGCGCGCGGCGCGTACCGATCCCAGGTCGTGGTGCATGCCCCCCCCTTGTGTGTCACGACGGACGTCGTCGACCGGGCCACTCTGATGGACACCACCGTCCGCGGGCAAGTGCCAAACTGGGTCAAAACGCGTCTATTTTCGTCGGGGTTTCTGCGCGCGAAACGCCTAGGACCGTGCACGCGTCACGGTGAGTGAACTACCCAGCGCGCGATCGAGGGGCGTCACGGGTCGTGAGGACGGTGCTGAGTACGCCCAACATCACGAGGCCCGCGATCCGGTCGGCGCTCGCCGCGGTGATGCCGACGGCGACCGGCAGCTCGAGCAGCGGACTTGCCACACCGATGAGTGCCTCGCGGATCCCGATACCTGCCGGAAACAGTCCCGTCGCCGAGGCGAGCACACCGGCGAGCGTGAGTCCGACGGCCTGCGCCGCGTCGACATCGAGTCCGAGACCGGCGATGAACCCGCACAACCGCAGCGCACCGACGATGACGGTGCCGGCCTCGACAGCGATGATCGCGGCGAACACACTCGTGATCCCGGCGGCGGGCGCGGCGCGCGCGACGAGCACCCGAGTGACGCACAGCAGCGCCACCCCGACAGCCGCGCACGCGGCGCCGATGGCGGCCCGTCCTGCGAAGGGTTGCAGCGCGCCCGCGACGAGCGCGCCCGTGCCGAGCCACGCGACACCCACCGTGACCGTCGTCCCCGCCGCACGCGCGACACCGACCTCGTCGTCGGCAAGCGCGGCGGTGCGCACGATCGCGCTCCCGGGAACGGGTGCCAGGTTCGCCGCGGTCCCGAGCACACTCACGCGGATCGCGTCGCGCAGAGGGATCGTCCGGTCGACGAGGCGCCCCTGCTGCACGTACTCAAGCCCATTCAACAGCACCGTGGTGAGAGGACCAGCGACTGCGACCAGGGCCAGCAGCCACCAGCGCGGATGCACCGGTGGCTCGTCGGGAAAGTTCGCGACCGCGACCACGCCGAGGACGACGAACGCCGCGCCAGCGACCGCGAGCAGCCACCGGCGGCGCGCGAGGGATTGGCGCGCCGGGTTCGGGCGCATTCGCGCGAGCCAGGTGTCATACGACATAGCCGTACCGCGCCGCCTCGTCGCGACACACCGCGCCGAGCAGTTCGCGTTGCACGCGGTCGAGCGTGACCTTGGCCGCGCGCGGTGCCGATTCGTTCCTCATGGCGTCGGCGGCCGCGATCGCCGCGTCGACATTGCCTGCGAGACCTGCCAGGTCGAACAACTGGCGCACCGTCGCCCGGCCACCGTCGCGGTCGACGAGATCCTCGAACCGAACCGTCGAGAAGCGCGGATTGCCCTCACCTTGGGTGCGCATCGCGCGGTTCTGTGCCATCCATGTCCAGCACAACCGGTCGAACTGGGCGCGGCCAACCCACCGGAGCCGTTCGGCGGGCGACCACGGTCGGAACTGCGGAGCCGCGAGCCTGCGGTACGGCACCACGTTGAGCACCCTCCCGGCGAGCCGGTACTGCCCCCACGCGAGCGCGGAACTGACGTAACCCACCGGATCACGCACCACTTGCACGACGCGGGCATCGCCGAACGCGTCGAGCAGCGGGCCGGCGAGCCCCGAGACGAGGGAGTTCGCCTCGACGTAGGGTCTCGTCTCGGGTGCCCTAGGCGTCACCGCATCCGAGCGGACCCGAGACACGATCTCGGTCGCGCGTGCTCGTGACAGCGCTCCCGCGGCGTGTGCATTGCCGACCATGCGCAGCCAGCGCGGCGCCGGCTCGTGCACCGCGCGCGCCCCTGCGTGCGCGAAGACCGACGCGAGCCATGTCGTCCCGGTCCGGCCCGTCGAGAGGATGAACAGCGGTGGCACGGGCGGGGCGACCGTCGTGAATTCGGCGGACGGCGCGACCTCAGCGCGTCGCAGGTTCTTGATCCTGGGACTGACGCCCCGAGCGCGACATGACGTCGGCCAGCAAGCCGATCGACAGGACCTGGAAACCGGTGAACAGCAACAAGGCGGTATTCACCGGCACTCGGAACTGGCTCTTGTCGACAATGTCCCAAACGAGCTTCACGAATCCGGTGCCGAGCAACACCAGCGACAACGGTCCGAACACCCGCATCGGGTTATACATGAAGATCATCCGCACCACCTGCTGGAGGTAACGGCGCGTGTCGCGGTACCAGTGGAACTTCGACTCACCGGCCCGCTCGTGGTACTCGATCGGTACGTACTTCACGCTGTAACCGTTCGCGAGGAAGCACATCGTGATGGTGGTGACGCAGGAGAATCCCGGCGGCAACATGTGGAGGTATTGCTTCGCGACGTTGCGCCGGAACGCGCGGAATCCGGAGTTGAGGTCGGGAATCCTCACGCCGGTCAGGTACATCGCTAACCGCCGGATGAACCACTTCGCCGGGACGCGCGCGAACTTGTGCGTGCCTTCCTCGGAGGTGCGTGCACCCACGACTTGATCGTGGCCCTCGAGTTCCTTCACGAGTTGGGGGATGTCGTCGTTCGGATAGGTCATGTCGACATCGGTCCAGACGACGACTCGGCCCGTTGACGCTCTCGTGCCCGCGCGGCGCGCCGAGCCCGACCCGCGGTTGTGCACGAACGAGATGAGCCGGATCCCGTCGATCTGACGCAACTCGTCGAGCGAACCGTCGGTCGATCCGTCGTCGACGACGACGAGTTCGTAGCTGTACGGCGAGCTGTCCATCGCCAGCGTGATGCGGTCGAGCTCTTGGCGGAGATGCCCCCGTTCGTTGTAGATCGGCAGCACGATCGAGACGTCGACCGCGCGGTCGCCGCTGCTCACACGTTCAGCCATGGGTTCCACCTCTCCACGTCGGCTCTCGAGGTCGGCTCGCCGCGCCCGCCGAGTCGCATGCCGACGGATTGCGGTCGAAGGCAGCCTATGGGGACGGCCGACCGACTTCGTGCCTCGACACGACCCACCGAGGCGCCGCGCCGGCGCTCCCGCGCACCACTAGCTTCGAGCGATCGTCATGGACCCGACAGCCTCGGCGCGCGACACCCCGCGCCGCTCCACCGAGCCCGACCGCGAACTCGGGGCACCGGCACACCGCGACTCGAGCGGTGCTACCGAACGATCGGCCGGTCACGGTCCGCTCGTACACGCGACGGGCGACCCGGGAGCGGCGACGACCACCCTGGGCCCGATGTCGCGAGTCGAACGCATCGCGGCAACCCTCGCGCTGATCGTCGTGTTCGTCGCGCTCGCGAACAGTTACCCACACGAGTTCAACGGCGCACCTACGTTCGTATCGCCGCGTCAACAGGTGACGTACGAGTTGTCGCGCCGCTGGGCCGACACCGGCCGCCCGACAATCCAAGACGACCTGCTTGTCGAGTTGCGTCAGGACGCCCGCGCTGCGCTGGTCCCCCGCGACGCGAGTTCGCTCGGCGACGAGATCATCCCCAAGGACTTCCCCATCACCGTGGCGCTGTACGCCGTGACGCACTTTGTCGCGTCGCGCCTCGTCCCCTTCGTCAATCCGCTCTTCGCATGCGTCGCGCTGGTGCTGTTCGCTCGTCTCGTCGCGCGCGTGACCAGATCCCGGCGCGCCGCGTGGCTTGCTGCGCTACTGTTCGCCGCGACCACCTCGTTCTGGATGAGCGCCGCGGCGATCGTCTCTGGCGACGCGATCGGCCTGTGCGGACTGTTCGTTGCGACTTCAGCGCTCGTCGACATCGCCGACGGCGGGCGCTCGCGATGGCTGCCCGTATGGGCCGGTGCGGGCTTTGCGCTGGCGATCTCGAGCCGTTACACGATCGCCGGACCGGTCGCGGTGCTCCTCGCAGTGTTCGCGCTCTGCCACCGACGCCGCTTCGGGAGCTTCGTCGCGGCCGGTGCGGTGATGGTCGTGGGCTTGGTTCCCGTCCTCGCCTACCACGATTGGATCTACGGCGGTCCGCTCAAGACCGGGTACGGCATCGCTGACGAGGTCTTCAAGGAGCGCGTTCGGTTCGAAGGCCGCGGTCTCACGACCGTGAACTTCGGTCGTATCGCCGACCACGTTCGCTACTACCTGCTGCGACCCGAGATCGCCGCGCTGCTGATCGTCGCGGCCGTCGCCGTCGTCGTCGCGATCCGCCGCACGCGGGGCCCGCTCCGCACGCTGGCGATCGCGGTTCCGCTCATTTCGTTGCCGCTCATCGTCTACCACGGAGGCCAGGGGCTCTACGGCTCGGTCGGGTTCGTGACCAACTCGTCGTTCCTCCGGTACCTGCTGCCGGTGTTCGCGCTGTGGGCGTTGTTCGTGGGTTGGCTGCTCGATCGGATCGCAGCCCGCCCTTCGCCGGTGTGGCGCGACCGAGCAATCCTCGCCGCGATCGTGGTGGCGGCACTGTCGATGTGGACGACGATCGATGCTGACGGCGGGGTCCGCCAACTCAGGCAGGGAGTTCCGTATCAGAGCTTCCTCGCGCGAGTGGTGCTCGATCGGACGAGCCCCGACTCGTTGATCATCACGCGCACCGGATCCAAGGTCCTGTGGCCACAGCGACACGTCCTGACGGCGACCATGCTCTACGACGGGCCAGCGATCAGCGACGACAAGATCTTGATCTGGGACGTGCTACCGAGCCCGGAGCGGCTTGCCGAAGTGAGCGGCGACCTCGTCGAGGACGGCTATGACGTGTACTTCTACGACGATGGCGACGACCCGGGCTGGCTCACCGGCAAGGATGTCGCCATCGTGCGGGCCGAACTCGCCCGGCGAGATCTGCGGCTGCGCACTGTCGTCCGCAACGCGGTGCCACCCCTCTATCACGTCGTCCCGATTGCCTGAGCCGAGGCGACGGTGTCGGCGCGAGATCGTTCCGGACGCGATCGGACCGTCGAACGTGTCGAACTTCGCGCGAGCGCCCTGACCGACGCGCGGTCGAACCCGAGTTGGCTCGACACCTTCGTCACGACGTCGAACCTCGCGGTGCTCGCATTCGGGTCGGTCGCGCTCGTGCTCGCCGTCGCCGGCCTCTACCGCGGCTGGCTTGCCGTCTGCGGCGGCCTCGCGGTGACCGCCGCGCTCGCCGTGACAGGTCGCGCGTCGGGGCACGCGTCAGGTCGGGCGCGCCGGCCGCGACCGCGGGTCGCCGAGGCGATCGCAGCCGCCGTGATCGCGTTTGTCGTGCTGACGACCGCATACTCGTTCGCGCACGGCGCTCAACACGTCGCGATCAACCGCGATCCCGGCTTCTACGTCAACGCCGGCCGCTGGATCGCGCGCGATGGTTCGCTCGAGGTGGACGTCGATCACGGTCCCTTCGCGACGGCCCCGAGTCTTGGCTACCAGACCCCCGGGCTCAATCAGCGCGACGACACGACCCTGCACTTCCAGGGGAACCACTTCCTCCCTGCGCTCCTTGCGGTCGGCCACTCGGTCGCGGGCGATGCCGGGCTGTTCGCGCTCCCGACCCTGCTCGGCGCGCTCGCGCTGGTGACCTTGTACGCATTCGCTGCGCCTCGGGCCGGGCCACTCCCGGCGGCCGCGATCACCGTCGCCCTCGGCGGTTCGGCGTTGTGGATCGCCTTCGCCCGCGACGCGTACTCGGAGATCCCGAGCCTCATGTTCGCGTTGTTCGCCCTGACTCGCTTGCCCGCCGCGGGCGACGCTCCTCGTCCCCGAGAGGCGCTTCATGCCGGCTTGGCGTTCGGCGCGCTCGTGGCGTTGCGTATCGATGCGCCGCTCCTGCTGTTCGGAGTTCCACTCGTCGTCGCGTCATGGTGGCGACGCGCCTCGACCGGCGAGGCGCGGGCGGAGGCTCGCCGCGCCGCCGCTGCGATCGCGGCCGGGTTCGCGACGACAGCCACGATCGGGATCATCGACCTGATGCTGCGCAGTCGCGATTACCTCGGCGACCTCGCCGACCGGACCGCCCCGTTGTGGATCGTCCTCGCGGGACTGTGCGCCGCGAGCGCGACCGTGTGCGGCGCCGCGGCCGGGCGTCGTCTGCTCGACCGGGTCGTCACGGTGATGTGCACGCCAGCCAGTCGCCACACCGGCGCGGCGCTGATCCTGGTCGCGGGCGCGGCGTTGTGGTTCGTGCGGCCACGGATCCAGACGGTGCGCGGCCCGGCACAAGACGGTGTCGTCGCGGTGCAACGGATCCAGGGCATCGCGGTCGACGCCACCCGCAAGTACGCCGAGCACGCCTTCGAATGGCAAGCGTGGTACCTGGGCCCCGCGCTGGTGCTCCTCGCGATCGCCGGTCTCGCGATCGCGACGATCGACGGCCACCGCGGCCGGCCCCTGCTCCCGCTGGTGCTCACGGCCGCTCCAGCATCGTTGCTCTACCTGCGCAGCCCCAACATCTTCCCGGATCACACCTGGGTCATGCGCCGCTACCTGACGACGCTCACCCCGCTCCTGCTCGTAGCGGCCGCGGTCGCGCTCGGCAGCCTCGCGGCCGCGCTCGGGCGCTCGACGCGGGTCGTGTTCGCCCAGGCCGCGGTCGCCGCCGTCGCGGTGCTCGCGGTGTCCGTACCGCTGTGGTCGGTGCGCCCGATACGTGCGGCCGCCGACCAGGCCGGCTACCTCGACGGCGTCGAGCGCGGCTGTGAGGCGTTGGGTGACGACGGCGCAGCGATCGTGCTGAAGGACGAACGATCCGCGCTGTACAAACTGCTGCCGCAAGCTCTGCGCGGCTGGTGCGGCGTCCCGGTGGCGATCGGCGGACGCTCACTCACGCCGAGCGTGGTCGCGTCGCTCGAACGGCTCTGGGACGCCGCAGGTGTCACCCTGCATCTCGTCGCCGCGGGCCGCGCCGACGCCCAGCGGTTCTGTGGCGACGCCGTCCCCGTCGAGGTCCGAGCCTTCAACCCGTTCCTGCTCGAACAGACCCTCACCCGCAGACCGTCGCACTACCAACCGCAAAGTCTCGACTACATCGTGTACCGGGCGGACCGGTGCACGACACGACCCTGACGGTCGGGTCACGCCGAGACGACGGACGGGCGCCCGGTTGGAGTCGACCCGGCGGAGGAGAAGCGAACGGTGACCGCAACCGGACACAATCGCCCTCGCGTCGGTACGATTGAGCACTCCGCGGGCTATCGCACGATCGCCGAACTCGGCGCACGAACGAGCCCGCCCGACCGCGAACGAGTGCGAGTGAGCACCTCCACCCCTGCTGCCGATCCGCCCGCCGCGACCCGATCGCAGCGCCTGGTGGGCGCAGCCAAGGCGAACGTTCCCGAGGGGACCTATGCGATCGGCGGCGGACTGCTGATCGCCGCGCTGACCGCGTACGGGTTCCAGATCCTCGCCGACCGCCAACTCGACGAGACCCAGTACAAGGCCGTCAACAACCTCTGGTTCTTGATCTTCATCGTGGCGCCAGGCTTCTTCCAGCCGCTCGAGGCCGAGGTGGCGCGAGCGATCGCCGCCCGCCGCACCCGCGGCGTGGGCGGCGGACCGGTCGTCCGCAAGGCCGCGCGCCTCGGCGCCATCCTGGCGGCATGCGTCGCGCTCGTCGCGCTCGCGGCGTCGCCGTCGTGGCTCGTCCCCGAGTACTTCGAGGGCGAGGTCACACTCCTGATCTGCCTGCTCGTCGCGCTCGCGACCTACTACACGGCTCACCTGACGCGCGGCGCGCTCTCGGGCAACAAGCGCTTCGGGCCCTACGGGCTCATGTACGCCTCCGAGGGCATTCTTCGGATCGCGTTCGTCGTGGTCGTCGTGGTGATCGGGTTGAACTCACCCGGGTGGTTCGCCCTCGCGCTCGTCGTGCCGCCTGCGCTCTCGGTGTTGATCTCGTTGCAGGGCCAGCGCGGTCTGTTGATGCCCGGCCCCGACGCGCCCTATTCCGAGTTGTCGACCGCGCTCACGCTGTTGCTCGTCGGGACGGCACTCGCGCAAGCGCTCAGCTACGCGCCCGCCGTCGCTGCGAGCCTGCTGCTCGACAACGACCGCGCCGCCGCAGGGTTCATCACCGGGATGTTCATCGCGCGCATCCCGATGCTCATGTTCCAGGCCGTGCAGGCAGCGCTGCTTCCGAAGCTCTCGACCTACGCCGCATCGGGACAGCACGCCGACTTCCGTGCCGGACTGCGCAAGTTGCTCGTCGTCGTCCTGGGCGTGGCGCTCATCGGCACGATCGGGGCCGCGACCGTCGGCCCTTCGGTCGGGCGGATCCTGTTCGACAAGTGGACGTTGGGGAACCGCGACCTCGCGTTGCTGGCAGGCGGCGCCGGCGGCTTCATCCTCGCGTTGACCCTCGCGCAGGGCCTGATCGCGCTGCGCGGCTACCGGCAGGTCGCGACCGCCTGGGTCATCGGCATCGCGGTGTTCCTCGGACTCATGCCGATTGCCGGGCACGATGTCGTGCTACGCGTGCAACTCGCTTTCATCACCGCGTGCTGGACGACCGCGGCCGTCGTCACGACCCTGCTGATCCTACGGATGCGGGTCGCCACCGCGACACTCGAAGATCTCGTGGGTGTGGTCGAGCACGAACCGCTCGAGTTGTAGACGCGGTCTGGACACCGTGACCTGGTGCACCGCGTGATCTGGCTCCGACTCCTACGCCCGAAGCAGTGGTCGAAGAACGTTCTCGTGCTCGCCGCGCCGGGCGCGGCGGGCGTGCTCGGTGACGCCGACGCGATCGTCGACACCGCGATCGCGTTCGTCGCGTTCTGCGCGGTCGCGAGCGGGACCTACTGCTGGAACGACGCCCTCGACGTCGACGAGGACCGCGCCCACCCGATCAAGGCACGTCGGCCCGTCGCGGCCGGCGAGATCACCTGCACGCAGGCGATGGTGGTCGGAAGCGCCTTGATCGGCGCCGGACTCGCCGTCAGCTTGGTCGCGAACTGGCACCTGACCGCGGTGGTGGGCGGCTATGCCGGGCTCACGCTGTTGTACAGCGCCCTGTGGAAACACGTGGCGGTCGTCGACCTGGTCGTGATCGCGACCGGTTTCCTGCTGCGCACGATCGCTGGCGGTGTCGCGGTCGACGTCGAGATCTCGACCTGGTTCCTGATCGTGGCGGGCGCGGGTTCGCTGTTCATGGTCACGGGCAAACGCCACGCCGAACAGGTCGAACTCGGTGACGGCGCAGGCGCGCACCGCGCCTCGCTCGACGAGTACACCACCAGCTATCTCGCCTTCGTCCGGGCCGTCGCCACGAGCGTCGCGATCCTGGCCTACGTGTTGTGGGCGTTCGAGCAGTCGGCCGGCACCGGCAACGAATTGCCGTTCCAACTGTCGATCGTGCCGTTCGTGATGGGCTTGCTGCGTTACGCGCTGCTCGTCGAGCAGGGCACTGGAGGCGCCCCCGAAGACGTTGTGATGTCCGACCGCACGCTGCAACTGATCGGTGCCGCATGGGTCCTCACCTTCGCGCTCGGCGTGAGCGGACACTGAGGCACCGAGGCACTGCGTTGGCGCACGAAGGTCGCGAGACGAACCTCCCGGGGACCCTCGACGACGAGGTGCTCACCGGTTGGGCAGGCACCGCGCCGACGCGCGCGACCAGGTGGCGGCCCTCGACGATCGGCGATGTCGAACGCCACCTCGCGCGACCGTGGTCGCGCGGCATCATCGCCCGCGGCCTCGGTCGTTCGTACGGCGATGCCGCCCAGAACGCAGGCGGCCACGTCGTCGATCTCACCGGCCTCGAACATCTCGATGGTGCGGGCATCGACGAGGGCGTGATCGCGTGCGACGCCGGAACGAGCCTGGCGACGATCATGGCATCGACGATCCCGCGCGGCTGGTTCCCGCTCGTCATCCCCGGCACCCGGTTCGTCACCGTGGGCGGCGCGATCGCGGCTGACATACACGGCAAGTACCGGCACGGCAGCTTCGCCTCGTCGGTCGTCGACGCGCGCCTGGTAACGACGACCGGCGACGCGCTCACCATCGGTCCGACGGCGGACGCCGCGACACGACCCGGTGGCCGGGAAAAGGCCGCCTGGGCCGCAACGGTGGGAGGAATGGGTCTCACCGGCGTCGTGACGAACGCGCGGCTGCGGTTGCACCCGATCGAGACCGCGTGGTTGACGGTCGACACGGAACGCTGCCACGACATCGACGACTGCATGGCACGCATGCTCGACCGCGACGACCGGTACCGCTATTCGGTCGCGTGGATCGACACGATGGCGCGGGGTCGCAATCTCGGTCGAGCGGTGCTCGAACGGGCGAACCACTCGACCCGCGCCGAACTCGACTCGGCCCGCGCGACGCGGCCGCTCGACTACGTGGTCCATCCCGAGGTGAACGCACCGCCGTGGTTCCCCGACGGCCTCGTGAACCGCGTCACGATCAAGGCCTTCAACGAACTGTGGTTCCGTAAGGCGCCCCGGGAATCGCTCGCTCACCTCCGTTCGATCGTGTCGTTCTTCCACCCGCTCGACCGGGTGATCGGATGGAACCGCGTGTACGGCCATCGTGGCTTCCTGCAGTACCAGTTCGTCGTCCCGTATGGCGCCGAAGCCGTCGTACGCCGGGCGCTCGATCGGTTCTCGGCCGTGGCGGCACCCTGTTTCCTCGCGGTGTTGAAGCGCTTCGAGTCGGCGAGCGACGGTCTGATGTCGTTCCCGATGCCGGGTTGGACCTTGACCGTCGACGTGCCGACCTCGCTCGGGGGCCTGGCCGAACTGCTCGACGACCTCGATGCCGAGGTCGTCGCCGCCGGCGGACGCGTGTACCTGGCCAAGGACTCGCGCCTCGACCGCGCGATGCTCCCCGACATGTACCCGAGATTCGCCGAGTGGCGGGAGATCCAGGCGGGGCTCGATCCGCGCAGAACGATGCAGTCGGACCTGGATCGCCGCCTCGGGATGGTCGACCGGAAGGAAACTTCGTGAAGAACTCGCTCGGTCGTGTCGAGTCGGTGCTCGTACTGGGCGGGACGTCCGACATCGCGACCGCGACCGTCGAGGCATTGATCGGCCGGGGGACGCGCCGCGTCGTGCTCGCCGGACGCGACCGCGGGCGACTCAACCAGCGCGCCGAGACACTGCGGGCGCTCGGTGCCGAAGTCGATGTTCACGAGTTCGAGGCGCTCGATTTCGATGCCCACGTCGGAGTGATCGACTCGGTTTGGGACCAACACGGCGACATCGATCTCGTGCTGCTGGCGGTCGGAGCGCTCGGTCATCCCGACACCGACGAGCGCGATCCGGGTGCCGTGGTCGACGTCATCGGCACCGGCTTCACCGGTGCGGCGTCGGTCGGCGTCGCGACTGCGGAACGCATGCGCACACAGGGGCACGGCACGATCGTGGTGCTCTCGTCGGTGGCCGGCGAGCGGGTCCGTCGGGCGAACTTCGTCTACGGATCGACCAAGGCGGGCCTGGACGGCTTCTTCCTCGGACTCGGTGAGTCGCTGCGCGGGACAGGCGTTCACGTGATGGTCGTTCGTCCCGGGTTCGTGCACACCGCGATGACCGCAGGCATGAAGCCGGCGCCACTCGCGGTGGGTCCCGAACGTGTCGCCGCCGACATCGTGCGCGGACTCGAACGCGGCTCGGAACTGGTCTGGTCGCCACCGACTATGCGCCCGTTGATGTCGGTGATGCGCCACATCCCACGCGCCGTGTTCCGGCGCCTCCCGATCTGAGCGCCGTGTGCGCCGACGTCCGCCTATGAAGGAACCGGCCTCGACGCGCCGCGTCCGTTCATCGCACGACACCCCCACCCCCCACCGTTGCCCGGTGATATGACCGGCCGGCCGATCGCAGCGTTCGACTTCGACGGGACGGTGACGCGCCGCGACACGATGATGCCGTTCCTCCGCCTCGTCGCGGGGACCCGCCGAGTTGCCGGCGCCGCCTTCGCCGATCTCCCCCGGCTCGCGCTCGTCGGGTTGCGGGTCGGCGATCGCGATGCCGCGAAGGACCGGGTGCTGCGCCGCCTGCTCGAGGGCCGGTCGGTCGGCGAGGTACTCGCAGCCGGACGTGCGTACGCCGAAGCGGTACTCGCCGCTGAGTTGCGGGCGGCGGCACTCGAGCGCATCGCCTGGCATCGTGATCAGGGACACGAACTCGTCCTGGTCTCGGCTTCGCTCGACGCGTACCTCGACGTGATCGGTCCCGAATTGGGCTTCGACCAGGTGCTGTGCACCCGACTGGAAGTACGCAACGGGTACCTCACCGGCGCGATGGTCGGTGGCAACTGTCGCGGTGCCGCGAAGATCGCACGGCTGCGGGTTGCCTGCCTCGATCTCGCCGCCAGGGAGATGTGGGCATACGGCGACAGCGCGGGCGACCGGGCGATGCTCAGTGCGGCCAATCACGCCTGGTGGATGACGCGTCGCGGCGCGCTGCGCCCGGGTCGCTGAGCGCGGCGCGCATCGCGGCACCGTGACGGTCAGGTCAGTTGCCGTACCAGAGTCGGTCGCCCGCAGTACCGCGGTTGAACGCCAGCAAGTCAGTGTGCCGGTCGCCGTTCACGTCGCCCGCGGCGAACAGGTCGAAGGGGGCGTCGATCGTGAACGTGATCGGAGCCATGAAGACACCGAGACCGGTCCCGCGCCGCACCATGTCGCCGGCGTTGCCGCGCCCGTAGCAGAGGAAGTCGGCGGGGCCGTCGCCGTTGAAGTCACCCGGGACGATGGCGTCGCACACGCTGTCGATGGCGAGCGCAGGAGCGTCGTTGAAGACGCCGAATCCGGTGCCGAGCACAAGACGATCTGGCGCACTCCCCCGCCCGTAGAAGAACACGTCGCTCACGCCGTCACCGTTGAAGTCGCCCGCGACCGCGAGGTCGTAGCTGGCATCGATGTCGATCGGCGGCGCGCTGAAGAACCGTCCGGTGCGGCTCCCGAGTCTCAGCAGGTCGGCGCCCGGCCCTCGGTCGTAGAAGAAGATGTCGCCGAACCCGTCGCCGTTGAAGTCGCCGGGCAACGCGAAGTCGTACGCGCCGTTGATCTCGATCGCCGGGCCTGACCCGAGCCCGTCGCGTCCGCCGCGCCGCATGACATCAGGGGCGGCGCCACGCGCGTAGAGCACGATGTCCCCGTGGCCGTCACCGTCGAAGTCGCCCGGGATCACGGCGTCGAACGTGCCCGCAATCACGATCGGTGTTGCGCGCGGGCCGCTCGACGCGCCGACGTACAGCGCGTCGGCGCCCGCGCCGCGCCCGTACAGGACGAAGTCGCAGTAGCGGTCGCCAGCGGGGTTGACCGGCGCGATCAGGTCGTAGCGACCGTCGAGGTTGATCGCCGGACCGGAGCGGAACGGGGTGCGTGCGAGCGTCGGAGCAAACACCGATGCGCGCGAATGGCATTCGGGCACGATCGGCGCATCACCGCCGGGTGAGCGCCGGTTGCGCGCGTTGCGGCCGAACATCGGCCACGCGTCGGTTCCGAACGCGCGCGGCAGCGGCGTGGCTCGTACGCGTGTCCGGAAGTTCGGCGTGTCGAACCCCACCGTGACGAGCAACCGGCCGGCGGCACCGAAGTCACCGACCGCTCCCGAACTCTCGAAGCTGATGACTTCGTTGACCGACCCGAGCGTTGCGCCGTCGCGGCCGCGCAGCAGCCAGAACGCGAAGGAATTGCCGATCCCGACGTCTTGACGGCCGTCGCCGTCGAAGTCGGCGATCAGCGGCGATCCGACGAGGTTCGAGCCTTGCGGCCGCCGATGCCACAGCGCGCTGCCGTTGCCCCGGTACGCGTGCACCTGGCCGTCACGTGATCCGATGACGACCTCGGCAACACCGTCGCCGGTGAGGTCGCCGAGCGCCGGTGAACTTCGGGTCACGCCCGTGGTCGAGCGCGGCCAGCCGGCCACCGTCGAACCGTCGGTGAGGTGGTAGGCGAAGACGCGCTGCCCATCAGCCTGATGGAAGAAGTCGCCGCCTCCGACGACCGCCTCGAGCCGTCCGTCGCCGTCGATGTCGCCGATCGCGGGCGACGACGTGTACACATCGCGCGCCGAGCGCGTCCAGCGAACGACCGCCGCACCGTTCGTCCAGTCGAGGCGACGGAAACGGCCGCCCGACGCCGGATCGGACGGACCGTTCGCGTACCAGTCCGCGCCGATGAAGATTTCGTCGCGCCCGTCGCGGTCGACGTCGTGGAGCGCGGGTGAACTCCACACGGTGTCGTTGGCGTAGTAGGGAAACCCGCGGATCGGCCTGCAGTTGCGGTCGATGGCGTGGATCCGGAGATCGAATCCGCCGAACACGATGTCGGCATAGCCGTTGCCGTCGACGTCGCCGATGGCGGGCGACGAGTAGACACCGTCGCTGTAGCCGTCGGGGACACCGGTCTCGACCCAGATGTTGTGGACGTCGCGGGTGCGGTACACGCAACGGGTCGAACCGTTGGCGTTGAACACGACGAGCCCGCCCTGCTGATTCGGCCGCCAGGTCGACCCGACACCGACCGCGATCTCGGGCCTGCCGTCGCGATCGAGGTCACCGATCCCCGGAGTCGAGTCGATTGCCACCGGAGCACCGCCGACCACTGCCTGTCGCGGCCATCCGGTCAGCGCTCGACCGTCGGAGCTCAGGACCCGCAGCCAGCCGTCCTGCGCGCCGAACACGATGTCGAGGCGATCGTCACCGTCGACATCGGCGAGGTGCGGCGACGACGTCCGATCCCAGTGGGGGAACACGATCTGCCATCGATGCGGGATCGTGTCGGCCGCCGCGCTCTGCGCACCGGCGATCAGACCGACTGTGGTGACGGCGCCCAACAACGTGATGCATGTGATACCGGCCAGTGCGCTTCGCACCGGCCGGCTCGGTCGGAGCCGCTGCACGGTCGTCTCCATTCGAGGTTGCGATGGCCCGCCTCGGGTCGGTGGTGTCGCGAGCGATCGACTGATGATCGTCAGGAGCGGGTCACGATCCTTGACCTCGGGTCGACGAACGTGTCGCGACCGATGATCGCTCGCGGCGGGCACGCGCCGATCGCACACGACCGGGGCGGAGCCACGTGACCGATCTCGCGCTCAGCTGGCGATTTGGCTGACGAGCCGACCGTAGCGGTCGAGCACCGGATCCCAAAGGAAGTGCACGCGAGTGTGTTGCTCACCTGCGGTTCCGAGCGCACGTGCGACGCCGTCGTCGGCCAGCAGTCGGTCGATGGCCGCGGTGAACTCGGCCGCGTCGGCGAATGTGAACCCGCCGCGCGCGGCGCGCACGTGTGCGCTCGTCACGGCGCAACGCGCGTTCACGATCACCGGAGTTCCGACCGACCACGCCTCGCTGAGCACGATGCCGAAGCTCTCGTAGGCACTCGGCGAGATCAGGGCACGCGCGCCCCGCAGCAACCCCCACTTCACCGATTCGTCGACCGCGCCCGTGACGATGATCTGCTCGTGCGCCACCGGAGGATGCACCACCGCGCCGACGAAGACGAGTGTCACGTCGCCGCGGCGACGGTGTGTCGCGTATGCGACGAACAGCTCGCGGAGCAATGCCGCGCCTTTGCCGTCGTCGACGCGGCCCACGCACAGCACATACGGGCGGTCGCCGATCCCGACGGCATCGCGCGCAGCGCGTTCGTCACCGTCTCCAGGCTCGACGCCGAGCCCCGTCACGACCTGGGGTGTCGCCCCGACTGCGAAGTGATCGAGGACGAGCGCTCGTTCGGTGTCGCTCCAGAACGCGAGAGCGTCGGCACGCTCGTAGCTGGCTCGCACCATCCGCAGCGTCAGCGCGGGTTCGTCGTGGGCAGCGCCGTGCAGGATCGTCGGGCGTCGGGCGGCGCGCATTCCCGCGATCGTCGGGTGGTAGAGGTAGGGATGGAACGCGATCGCATCGGCGTCGCTGGCCGCGACGGCGGCGACCAGGTCGGGGCTCGTGGGTCCCTGGGCGTGCAACCAAGCCTCTTCGTCTCGATCGCTGGCGCGGCGTGGCGCGCCGAGCAGTCGCATCGAGCGCTCGTCGAAGTCGCGGGCCCGCCGGCCGGTGATCGGGAAGCGCCGCACCGTCACCCCTGCGAGGTGCTCGGTCCCCGCCGGGTAACCGTCGTTCCAATCCGTGTCGAGCGCGGTCGTCGTGAGGACCTCGACGTCCCAGCCGCGGCGCGCGACAAGCGCCTCGGACAATCGACGGGCCGCCTGTTCGGCACCACCCGGCACGCCGACGCCATAGCGGGGAACGACGACCGCGAGCCTCACGATCTCGAACTCCGAACCAGAACATCAACGGTGCCCGCCTCCACGCGCTCGAGCGCCGCCACCATCCGCTCGCGGGTCCGCGTCGGCTCGAAGACCGTCGCCAGCCTCTGCCGCCCGCGCGCAACGAGCGCCTCGTGCAACGCAGCGTCGTGGGCCACGCGCGCGACCGCGGCCGCGACGGTCGCCGGCGACTTGTCGGAGAGCAGGACCGCAGCGTCGCCCGCGACCTCGGGGATCGCGCCGGCGCGGAACGCGACGACCGGGAGGCTGTGCGACCATGCCTCGAGGACTGGAAGCCCGAACCCCTCGTGATCGGAGAGACAAACGAACACGTCGGCGTCCGCGTAATACGCCCCAAGATGACTCGCCGGAACCGCGCCCGTGAAGCCGACCGCGCGGTCGAGTCCGAGCGCTTCGACGTAGCCGCGCAGCGCGGCCTCGTAACGGGCCGACGACGCGCCACCGGCGATCCACAGCCGTGCGTTCGGGTCGTGGACCTGCCGGAACAGCGCGAACGCGGCGATCAGATCGTGGTGCGCCTTGTTGGGCGCCAGCCGCGACGCGAACAACCAGTCCGCACCCGAATGATCGGATCGCAGCGTCGCCAGGACGCTGGGATCGGGCGACGCGAGGGCAGTGAGGTCGAATGGCAAGGGGATGTTCGTGGTCGCTCGGTATCCGGCGGCGCGGAGGTCCTCTTCGCTGTAGGCACTCATCGCGATCGCCAACTCGGCGCGCCGCGCGAGCGCACGCAACTGCTGACGGCCCCAACTGACTGCGGGGCCGAGCTCGGGATCCCAGGGCTCGAGGAACGACGCCGGCGTGAGGTTGTGATAGAGCACGACCAGCCGGTGCGGTGCGCCGGGCAGGCGGTCGGCCATCGCGGCGCCGATCGCGAGGTGGTAGACGATCGTCGCACGGGGACCGCCGCCCTGCTCGGCGCCGGAGTCGAAATCGCGCTCGGGTCGCGCACCGTGGTACGCGAATCGATCGTCGATCTCGGTCGCGTAGATCTCGGAGCGGTGCCCGGCGGACCTCAGCGCGGCGCGGATCTCGACCACCGCACCGCCGGTCGCGCCCGGTTCGAATCGCGGCACGAACTGATGGATCTCGCTCACGGGGCCACCACCGATGCCACGGCGTCGAGCAGGCGCTCGCGCGAACGGTCGAGTGCGAAGTCGTCGAGGCGGCCCAGTCCCCGAGCCACGAGTTCGGCGCGCAACGCATCATCGCCCAGTACGCGCGCGGCGGCGGCCGCGACCGCGATCGGGGTCGGGCGCCGGACACGCACCCCGGCGTCGCCCATAGTTTCGCCCACGGCCGCGGCGGGCGACGCCACCACGGGGAGCCGGTGGTGCCACGCTTCGAGCAGCGGGACCAAGAACCCTTCGTGCGCCGACGCCGACACGAACGCGTCGCAGCCCTCGTAGTACGCGGCAAGGTCAGCAGGAGCGGCGCTGCCGACGAGGGTGACGGCGCGGCCGAGACCGAGCGCCTCGATGAAGCGAATGAGCGTCCGCCGGTAGCGGTCCGAGGCGGACGCGCCCACGAGGTGGAGTCGCGCGTCGATGTCGAAGCCGGTCCGCAGTGCGGCAAGCGCGGCAACGAGCTCGTGCTGTCGCTTGTTCGGTGCCAGCCGACCGACGAACAACAGGTGACGAGCACCGCGAGAACGCGAGTCGGACAAGGCGTCGAGCACCTTCGCCGCAGGCGCTGTCGCGAAGTTCTTCGTGTCGATCATGATCGGCACCACCGCGGTGCGGCGTGCGCCGAGCCCCCGCAACTCAGTTTCGTTGAACGCGCTGTCAGCGAGCCCGAGACGGCATCGCGCCGCGAGCGGCGCGAGCTGTCGCCTGCCCGCTGCCATCCGGATGGCCGACGACGGTTCCCACGCTTCGAACATCGCTGCGGGCGTGACGTTGTGGTAGTCGAGGATCATCGGCTCGGGCCGCGACACCACGAACTCGGCGACCGGCGTGCCTATCGCATGCCCGTAGAGAAGCCAGTCGCCGGGCGCACCGCAATAGGCCCGAAACGGTTGCGCCTGCGCGCGGAACTCGCCCTTCGCCTCGCCGACGTACAGGTCGCTGGCGTAGCCGGCGCCGCGAAGGGCGTCGCGGATGTGCAGGTGGTGCTGTGATTGAGCGTCTCGCGGTGCGAGCGACGCGAGGAACTGATGGACCGCGACCATCAGCCCAGGTCCGAGGCGACCGACCCGGTCGCCTCGCGCGCGTTCTCGTCGTCGCGGTGACGAACGACGGCGCACACGATCACCGCGCCGTCGATCGCGTCGATGCTGACATCGGACGCGCCCAACCGGCCGAGCACGAACTCCCACGTCGGCGCGGTCCACGGCGGCGCGAAGGCAAGATCGGCGGTGACGGGTTCGTTCACCCGCCACCACTGCGGCTCGGTCGCAACAACGACGATCGCACCTCCGTCACCGACCCGTTCGTACGCGAGCCGGGCGAGGCGCAGGCGCGAACCGGCCGCGGCGGCGTCGAGGTCGGGGCCTTGCAGCACGACGGCGCCGAGCGCGTCACGGCGGACGGCTTCGAGATGGGCGGCGCCGTCGTCGGCGAGCAGGTCGACGGCCCGCGCCTCGGCCGCGTCGCGGTTCGCTGCGTCCGGTTCGATCCCGTAGGCGTCCGCGCCCTGCGCGGACAACGCGGCAACGAGTTCGCCCTGCCCGGCGCGAGCGACCAGCACGCGACCTTTGAGCGTCGGTGCACGCCCCGCGACGACGGTCGCGACGCTCGCCGCGGCCGCCGCGCGGTCGCTCGCCCACGGCAGCGCCGCGATGGTCGTCGCTTGCTCCTCGGCGTCGCCCAGGCGTCGCTCGAGCGATTCGAGGCGGTCGGCCGTCACTCGCAACGCCCGGATCGTCGACCCCGCGAACTGCGAGATCTCCTGGGTCAACCAGGTGTGGTACCAGCCGAGCGCCTTGGCGAAACCCTGCTTCACGAACCGGCCGGCCGGCTTCTGCGAGTCGACGGGGATGAAGGGCTCGATGAGCCCGTGTTCCTCGGCGGCGTCGATCAGGGCACGGAGGTCGCCCGACGCGGCCGGAGGCGCGAACCGAGTAAACAGTGCGGCGAGTTCTCGCTCGAACTCGGCTGGGAACGCGCCCGAACGCCGCAGCGCGCGCGCCTCGGCCTCGATCTCGCGCACCACGGCATCGAGGTCGATCGTCGGGCCGGGGTCGACGGGTTCTCGTGCGTCGGTCATGCGGGCTCCACGGTCATCTGCAACGCGACGACGCCGTGCGCTCGGTCGTTCGCGAGGACCGAGATCTGGTGGCGTTGTTCGAGCCAGTCGTAGGTGACGCTCTCGTCGTAGTTCTGGATCGCGAACGACACGCGGTAGTCACCTCCAAGGAGCGACAGGCTCTCGAACCGGAACACGACCACGAGTTCGTGCTCGACGGGCGGCAGCGCGACCCCGATGAACTTCGTGTTGCTGCCGAACAGCAAGCGTCCGGTGCTGTCGTGGATTCCGAGTCCACACATGACGTCGTCGACGCGTCGCTCGGCGCGATACGTCACGCGGATTGTGAACGGATCGCCCGCCAGCACGTAGCCGCGCGACTCGCATTCGGGATACTCGAATTCGACCGCGACGATCTGCACCGCCTTGGTCGCGCGCAACTCCATCTCCGAGGGCGGCGCCGCGCGCGACGACGTGATCGCGCCCGTGTGCCTTCCTCCACCGCGCGTTTCTGGACCCTCGATCCCCGACGGCGCGTACAAGCGGTCACGGAATTCGGCGATTGCCTCGGTTGGTTCGTCGTCGGCGACGACATTCCCGTGATCGAGCACGATCGCCCGCTCACAGATCTCTTGCACCTGGCTCACCGCGTGGGTCACGAACACGATGGTGCGCCCCTCGCGCTGGAACTCGCGCACCCGGTCGAGGCACTTGCGCTGGAACGCTTCGTCGCCCACGGCGAGCACCTCGTCGATGAGCAAGATGTCGGGATCGAGGTTCACCGCGACGGCGAAGCCGAGCCGCACGAACATTCCCGACGAGTAATGCTTGACCTGTGTGTCGATGAACTGTTCGAGTTCGCTGAACGCGACGATGTCGTCGAAGTGGCGAGCAATCTCACGTCGCGTGAGCCCGAGGATCGACCCGTTGAGGAACACGTTCTCGCGACCTGTCAAGTCGGGTTGGAAGCCCGCACCGAGCTCGAGCAGCGCGGCGACGCGCCCGGTCGTCGTGATCGTCCCCGTCGTCGGGCGCAGGATTCCGGCGATGCACTTGAGCAGGGTGCTCTTCCCCGAGCCGTTGTGCCCGATGAGCCCGACCGTCGAACCTTGATCGATCGCCGCGTCGACATCGCGCAGGGCCCAGAACACCTCGCCGGTGTCGCGCCCGAACGACAGCACCCGTTCCTTGAGCGACTTCTCGTGCCGGAGCCGGAACCGCTTCGACACCTGGCGGATCTCGATGGCATGACCCATCGCTCGTCGCTCAGAGCTCCTCGGCGAAATCGCCCTCGAGCCGCCCGAACACGACTTCGGCGACAACGAGCAGAACGAGCGCAAACGCGCCGACCGCGAGCACGAGCGCGAGGTGGTGCGCCACCGTCCAGTCGGGCAAGATCGCGCCGCTGTCGCCATTGAGGCGCGCGTACAGCGCACGCTGGAACGTCAGCACGATCGGAGTGACGGGGTTGAACAGCGCCAGCCGTTCGGCGAGGGAGCCCGGCTCGGCGAGCGAACGAAACTGCCATACGATCGGCGTGAACCAGAACCACGCGAGCATCAGCAACTCGACGATGTGCTTGATGTCGCGCAAGTAGACGTTGAGCGCGCACAACAGCACGCCGAGCGCAGCGGCGAGCAGGATCGTGACCACGAGCGCGAGTGGGAGAAGCGCGACGTACCCGACGGCGACGTCGTTGCGGAACCCGACCAGCGCGAGCACTAACACCACGAGTTGCAGGAAGAAGTGCACGACCGCGGCCCCGACCGACGCGAGCGGCAACACCTCGCGCGCGAACGCGACCTTCTTCACGAGTCCGGCGTTGTCGACCATCGCGCTCGTCGCGCTCCCTACCGCGACGGAGAACAGGTTCCACACGAGCAGGCCCGAGAGCAGGAAGATCGGGAATCGGGGAACTCCGTTCCGCAGCACCTTCTCGAACACGAACCAGAAGACGAGCAGGTAGAGCGCGGGGTTGAGCATCGACCACGCGAAGCCGAGCACCGAGTTCTTGTACTTGACCTTGAGTTCCTTGCGGATCAGCCCGACGAGCAGCTCGCGTGAGTGCCAGACTCGCCGCACTCGTGACGGCAGCGACGGTCGCGCACTGACGACGACCGGGGCCGACATGCGGGCAACGCTACCCGCGCCATGTGCTACGAACGACCTGTGTCCGCGCCGAACGTCGCCATCGACGTGACGCCGCTCATCGGCATCCGCACCGGCATCGGTCACGCCGTCGCGGCCACGACCGCGGCCTTGATGTCCTCGGTCGATCCCCCGGCGCTGGTCCCGTACGCGCTGTCGTTGCACGCCCGCGATCACCGTGTTCACCTCCCCGAGTCGACACGCTTCCCGCTGATCCCGGCCCGCGTCGCGCTGCGCGCCTGGACCCGCGCCGAACACCCTCGCATCGATCGATGGATCCGCGGCGCCGACGTGCTGCACGCGACAAACTTCCTCGCGCCTCCGAGCCGGCTGCCCACCGTCGTGACGATCCACGACTGCGCGTTCGTCCGCTACCCCGAACTCGTCACTCCGGAGATGCGCGCCATCGAACCAGTCGTGCGGCGAGCGGTAGAGCGCGGTGCGGTGATCCACGCGCCGTCACGGTTCGTCGCGCACGAAGTCGACGAGATCTTCGGACCGGGACTCACGCGCGCCGGACGCGTACGCGTGATCCCTTGGGGGGTCCCGCCGGTGCTCCGCGACCTCGGACTGTCCGCAGCCATCGAATCGGCGATCGCGGGCCGGCCCTTCGTGCTGTCGATGGCTGCACTCGAACCCCGCAAGAACCTCCCGCACCTCGTCGCCGCGTTCGGACATTTCGCGAACCTCGTCGACGATCACCTCCTCGTCCTGGCGGGCCCTGACGGGAGCGCAACGAGAGCGGTCAACGAGGCGATCCAGCACCTCACACCCGGCGCGCAAGCTCGCGTGCTGCGGATCGGTGCCGTCGACGATCGCGACCGTTCCGCACTGCTGCATCGCGCCGCGGTCCTCGCCTACCCGTCGATCAGTGAAGGTTTCGGCTTTCCCGTCCTCGAAGCGATGATCGCGGGGACGCCGGTCGTAGCGGCTCGCGCAGGGTCGATCCCCGAGATCGCCGGCGACGCGGCCGAACTCGTCGAAGCGACGGACGAGGCCGGTCTCGCGGCTCGCCTCGCCTCGGTCCTCGGACCGGCCCGGCGGGCCGACCTCATCGACCGCGGTCGGGTCGTCGCCGAACGCTTCTCATGGGAGCGAACCGCCGCCGCGCTCGTCGAGTTGTACCGGGAACTGACGTGACCGACGCCGCTCCGGCGACCCCCACGGCGACCGGCGGCGTCGCGGTCGCGCTGCACGCGGGTCAACTGCTGCAACCGGTTCCGGGCGGGATCGGCCGTTACGTCGAAGCTCTCGCGACGGGATTGGACGCCTTCGGCGTGACGGTCGAGGCGTTCGCGGCCGGTCCCTGCCCCGATGGCCTTGCCGCCGCGGTCGCGCAGCGCCGTGCGCGTTGGCACGATCTCGGCTGGCCGGGAGGTGGCGTCCGCTACGAGCTCTGGCATCGCCTCCGCCGGCCGCGCGTCGCGGTGCCCGGAAGCATCGTCCACGCGCCGAGCCTCGCGGTCCCACCCCGCGACGACCGCCCGCTGATCGTCACGGTGCACGGCCTCGAATTCATGCGCCACCCCGACGCCACGACCCGTCGCGGCCACAGCTTTCACCGGCGTGGGCTGGCGCTCGCTGCCCGCGACGCCGAGCTGATCATCGCACCGTCCGAGTTCACGCGCCGCGACCTGCTGCGCGAGGGCTTCGATCCCGCCCGAGTCCGGACGATCCACGAAGGCTGCGACCCCGTCGCGCCTGTAGCCGACGAGATCGTCAACGCGCGCGTCAACTCGCTCGGGATCAGCGGTCGCTATGTCCTGACCGTCGGCACCGTCGAGCCACGCAAACAACTCGACGTGCTCGTCGACGCGTTCCGCCAGGTGCGCGTCGCGCATCCCGACGTGGCACTCATCATCGCCGGACCCGACGGCTGGGGTGACGTCGGTGACCTCGACGCGCCAGGTGTTCGCCGCGTCGGGCGTCTGCCCTGGAATCAACTCGACGCGCTCTACCGGCGCGCGCAGCTCTGCTGCTTCACGTCGGTCTACGAGGGATTCGGGCTCCCGGTTGCCGAGGCGCTCGCTCGCGGCTGCCCCGTCGTCGCGACGCGCGGCACCGCCTACGAAGAGGTGATGGGCGACGCCGGCGTCGTGGTACCGACCGGCGACGCTGACGCGACCGCGACGGCGATGCTCACGCTCCTCGACGACGACAACGAGCGCGCGCAGCTCGCGGCTCAGGGTCGCGATCGCGTCGCGCACATGAGTTGGACGCGCGCGGTCGAACAACACGCCACCGTGTATCGCGAACTCGCGAGCCGTTGAACGCAGACGACAGCGGCGACGCGGGATCCGGCTCCATCGAACGGTGGCGATAGCGTCGGATCGGTGCGGGTACTGCTCGATGTCTCCGCCGTGCCGACCGAACCTGTCGGCGCCGGCGTCTACACCCTCGAGCTCGCGCGCGGGCTCAGCCGAAGCGCCGAGGTCGCCCTTGTGCTCCTGACCCGACGCGGCGACGAAGGTCGTTGGGCCGCCATTGCACCTGGTTCGACGCTGGTCGCCGCGGTACCGCCCAGCCGGCCCGCCCGGTTGGCGTGGGAGCAGGTACTCGCGCCCGGTCTCGCCCGGCGCCTCGCCGTCGATCTCTGGCACGGCCCCCACTACACGATGCCGATCCGTCTCACCGTTCCCGCCGTAATCACGGTCCACGACCTGACGTTCTTCGATCACCCCGAATGGCACGAACGTTCCAAGGTCGAGTATTTCCGCCGGATGATCCGCGCGTCGACTGCACGCGCCAACGGCATCGTCTGTGTGAGTGAGTTCACCGAGGCTCGGCTGCACGCTCACACCGATCCCGTCGGAACGGTGACCGTCATCCCTCACGGCGTCGATCACGCGCGCTTCGCCCCGAAGCTCGCCGAACGCTCCGCCGAGGCCGGCGACGACAAAGACGAAGTCGCGGCACTCGCGCGACTGGGCATCCGCGCCCCCTACATCGGCTTCCTCTCGACCATCGAGCCGCGCAAGAACGTCGCCGGGCTCGTCCGAGCGTTCGCTCGCATCGCGCCGAGCCATCCCGATCTGCAGCTCGTGCTCGGGGGCGGTCGGGGTTGGGGTGTCGACATCGTGCAGCGCGCGATCGAACACAGTGGTGTCGCGACGCGCATCGCCCGTCCCGGGCGGCTCGACGACGCACTCGTCCCCGCGTTCTACCGGCATGCCGCGGCGATCGCCTACCCGTCATTCGAAGAAGGCTTTGGTCTGCCTGCGCTCGAGGCGATGGCGTGCGGTGCGCCCCTGGTGACCAGTCGCGGTTCCGCGCTCGAGGAGGTGGTCGCAGACGCGGCCCTCACGGTCACGCCCGACGACGACACGGCGATCGCATCGGCGCTGGAACGCGCGCTCGAACCTGCGTGCGCCGCCCAGCTGCGCACCCGTGGCCCTGAGCGGGCCCGCCGCTTTCGGTGGGACGACAGTGTCGATGCGCACATCGCCCTCTACCAGAAGCTCGCGCTCGGCAGCAACCGCTGATGCGCTGCGTCGTCACCGGCGGCGCCGGGTTCGCCGGTCGCCATCTCGTGCACGAACTCGAACGACACGGTCACACGGTGCATGTCCTCGATCGCTCGCACGTCGACGTCTCCGATCTCGAGCGCGTCGCCGAAACGTTCACGGCGCTGCGACCAGAGGCCGTGTTCCACCTCGCTGCCATCAGCCACGTCGGTGACAGCTGGAACGACCCCGGCGCAGTGGAGCGCGTGAACGTCGGGGGCACACGCGCCGTCGTCGAAGCCAGCGCGGCACACGGCACCGACGTGGTGGTGGTCGTCGGCAGTGCCGAGGAATACGGTGCGATCGGTTCGATCGACACGCCGATCCTCGAGAGTTCCGAACCCGCGCCGCGGTCGCCCTATGGGGTCAGCAAACTCGCCGCCACCCGCTTCGCGATCAGCTTCGCGACGCGATCTCCGATGCGAGTGGTCGTGGTGCGCCCGTTCAACCACACCGGACCGGGCCAAACCACGCGATTCATGGTGCCGGCCCTCGCTCACCGCATCCTGGCGGCGCAACAGCGCGGCGAGAACGAGATCGCGGTCGGCAACCTCGACCCGGTGCGCGACCTCGGCGATGTCCGCGACGTCGTGCGCGCATATCGACTCGCGGCGGAACATGGCACGAGCGGCGAGATCTACAACGTCGCGACCGGCCGGGGTGTTACGGTGCGCTCGATCGCGCTGCGCTTGATGGAACTCACCGGCGCGGACCTGACGATGCGCGTCGACACCGATCTGGCGCGACCCGTCGACGTGCCGGTGTTGATCGGTGACGCCACGAAGTTCCGCGACGCGACCGGCTGGCGCCCTGAGATCGACCTCGACACGACGCTCGCCGACGTCGTCGCCGACGCGCGACTCGGCTGAGCCGGTAGAGCCGCGTCGGCCGCGCCCGCGCCACGGGTCGCGGCGTATCGTGAGGGCATGCCCGATCCGGTCACCGTGCCCGCTCTGAAGGAGTGGGCGACGATCGTCCACGCGCTGCTCGCCGGCGAGCAAGTCGTCGACCTCCGCAAGGGCGGACTACGCGAGCGCGATCGCCACTTCGCACTCGACACGCGGCGCGCATGGCTGTACCCGACCGTCGAACATCAACGCGCCGATTTGCTGAAGCCGGGCTATCGCCACTGGATCGACCTCGCGGCGGGGAGTTCGGTCGGCGAGCCGATCACGATCGCAGGGTGGGCCGAGATCGTCGCCCACGCCACGATCGACCGCACCGAGCATCTCGACGCGGTCACGGGCAAGGTCATCTGGACCGCTGCGTACGCGCACGAGCGGCTGCAGTGGAAGTCGCGCGACCCGTTGTGGGTCTTGGTCCTGCGCGCCCACCGCCTGCTCGAACCCGCGACGATCGAGTGGCGCGACGGTTACGGCGGTTGCACCAGTTGGGTCGACCTCGCCGGCCTCGGCGATCCGGCCGACCACGCCAGCGAACCCGCCTTGAGCGACATCGCCTTCGAGGGCCGGTGGAAGGGCGTGCGCGAGGCACTGCCCGAACACCTCTGGGCCGATCACTGACAGGCCCATCACCGACAGCCAGGGACCTGAACCCGGGATGCTTCAGCCGTCGTTCGCGGTGGCCGCGTCGGTCGCGACGCGGACCGAGCGGTGTGGGCGGTAACCACGGTTGCGTGCCTCGGCAAGCGTGTCGGGACCGAAACACGCGAACGACTCGCGAGCGACGATGTCGGCGATGGCCGTGGCGACCGACTCGTCGCTCGCCGCGAGATCCTGGTCGTAGACGACCTGGCTGGCCTTGTCGCCGACGTAACGGAAGTGCTCGAGGGCGCTCGGACGGCTCACGGATCTGACACTACGCGAGCTGCATCCGCACGAATCTACGCGTCTCCAGCGGATAAATGGGTCGATACCCCTCTCTAATGCGCACGGTCCCGACCCCCGGCGCGGCGCGGTTCGCGTTAGCTTTTGCGCCGATCATCGACCAATCCCCAGGGGGACCCATGAGAAGGACCAAGTCGCTGCGGCTGTTCGCCGCCGTCTCGGTCGTCGCGCTGCTCGCCGCCGCGTGTGGCGACGACGACGAACCGGAGTCGAGCAGCAGCGAACCAACGACCGAGGAGACCGAGGACACCTCGACCGAATCGACCGAACCGCAGAGCACCACCGAAGAAGCTGCGCCGACTTGCACCGGTGAGTCGGACGGCAAGCTCGTGATCGGCGAGCTCCTGCCCGAGACGGGTTCGCTCGCCTTCCTCGGCCCACCCGAGTTCGCGGGTGCCGAACTAGCGGTGCAGGACGTCAACGCCGCCGGTGGCGTGCTCGGCGCCGACATCGAACTGCTTCCTGGCGACTCGGGCGACACCAGCACCGACACCGCGAGCCAGACCGTCGACGGCCACCTCGAGGCAGGTGCCGACGCGATCCTGGGCGCGGCCAGCTCCGGCGTGTCGTTCACGGTGATCGAAAAGATCACCGGCGCCTGCAAGATCCACTTCTCGCCGGCCAACACCTCGCCCGACTTCACCACGAAGGACCCGAACGAGCTGTACTTCCGTACCGCACCGTCTGACGTGCTGCAGGGCCGTGTGCTCGCCGACCTGATGATCGCCGAAGGCAACGAGAGCGCAGCCATCATGGCGCTCCAGGACCCCTACGGCGAGGGTCTGCTGAAGTACACCATCGAGCCGTTCGAGGAGCAGGGTGGAGACGTCCTCGTCAACCTGACCTATGACCCGAATGCGACGACGTTCGACGCCGAGGTCGACCAGATCGTCGGCGCCGACGCTGACGCGATCGTCGTGATCGGCTTCGCCGAGACGAGCAAGATCCTCACTTCGCTGTTCGACAAGGGTGCGACTCCCGATGTGAAGAAGATCTACCTCGTCGACGGCAACATCGGCAATGCACTGGGCGAGGAATTCACCGAGGCCGGAGTGCTGTCCGGCATCGCCGGCACCCTGCCCGCCGCCGAGGTCACGAGCGACTTCAAAGATCGGCTGCTCGAGGTCGACAGCGAACTCGTCGACTTCAGCTACGCGCCCGAGACCTACGACGCGGTCGTGATCATGGCTTTGGCGGCCGAACTGGCCGGCACCGACGATCCTGCGCAGATCGCGGCGAAGATCAACGGCGTGACGCGTGACGGCATCAAGTGTTCGACCTTCGCCGAGTGCAAGGACCACATCGCCCAAGGGCACGATATCGACTACGACGGCCCGTCGGGTCCGCAGACCTTCCAGCAGGAAGGCGAGCCGACCGAGGCGAGCTTCGCGATCCTCCGCTACGGCGAGGGCACGAACTCGATCGACGACAGCCTCACCGAGTACCAGTTCGCCAAGATCTGATCCACCGATCGCAGCGTTCGAGATGCGGGCCCGCCCTTCGGGGCGGGCCCGTTCGCGTGACACCGCTGCGTCGATCGAAGTCCGATCAGGCCTTGGCGAGGGTGCCGAGGTAGAGCTCGATGACCTTGGGGTCGTGGAGCAATTCGCGACCTCTGCCCGTGTAAGCGTTACGGCCCTGATCGAGCACGTAGCCGCGATCGCAGATGTTCAGGCACTGGCGGGCGTTCTGTTCCACCATGATCACCGAGACACCGGTGTCGTTGATCGTCTTGCTCTGAGCGAACACGAGGTCCTGGTTCGACGGAGACAACCCCGCGCTCGGCTCGTCGAGCAGGAGCACCGAGGGCTCCATCATCAACGCGCGGCTCATCGCCAGCATCTGACGCTCACCGCCCGACAGCGAACCCGCGCGCTGCTTGCGCCGCTCGGCGAGCCGCGGGAATAGCGACGCGACAAACGCGAAACGCGTGTCGAACTTCTTCGGTGCGAGGTACAGGCCCATCTCCAGGTTCTCTTCGACGGTGAGCCGTGGGAACACGTTGTTCGTCTGGGGGACGTAGCCGATGCCGCGTGACACCAACTGGTTGGCCTTCATGTTCGTGACGTCCTCGCCGCGCAGGTGCACGCTCCCCGTGCGGACCGGCACGAGACCGAACAAGGCCTTGAGCATCGTCGACTTGCCGGCGCCGTTTGGTCCGATGATGCCGACGAACTCGCCCTCGCTGAGTTCGAGCGTTGCACCGTTCAAGATGTCGATCCCCGGCAGGTAGCCGGCGGTGATCGCGTCGACGTGAACGAGGAACTCGCTCATGCGCCATCCTCCGTCGTGAGCGCCGCGTGTTGCGAGCCGAGGTAGGCGTCGATGACCGCGTCGTTTCGACCGATCGCGTCGTGCGGACCCTCGGCGATGACTCGACCCTCGGCCATGACCACGACCCAGTCGGAGATGTCGCGCACGACGTCCATGTCGTGTTCCACGAAGATGACCGTCAGCCCGTCGTCGGCCAACGCCTTGATGTGACCGAGCAACGACTGGGTGAGCGCCGGGTTGACGCCGGCCATCGGTTCGTCGAGCATGATGACCTCGGGTTCGGTCATCAGCGCCCGCGCCATCTCGAGCAACTTGCGCTGACCACCCGACATCGTCCCGGCGAACTCGTCGCGCATGTGGGCGAGGTTGAATCGCTCGAGTAGCGCGTCGGCGCGCCTTTCGATCTCGCGTTCTTGCGCCTTCCAGCGCGCCGGCAACAGCGCGTCGAAGAAGCGCTCGCCATGTTGGCCGGTCGCGCCGAGCTTCATGTTGTCGATCGCGGTGAGCTTCGAGAGCGCCTTGGTCAGTTGGAAGGTACGCACCATCCCGAGGCGTGCTACTCGGTACGACGGCACGCCAGCGAGTGGCCGCTCGCGCAGCGACCAGGCGCCGTCGTCCGCAGTGTCGAACCCGGTGAGCAAGTTGAACAACGTCGTCTTGCCGGCGCCGTTGGGTCCGATCAGCGCAGTGATCGCGTGTGCCTGGAACTCCAAGTGTTCGACGTCGACCGCGGTGATACCGCCGAAGTGCCGGGCGACGTTGTCGGCGACCAGGATCGGGTCGGGCTTGGCCGATCCCGGTTCGGCCGCGACGCCAGGAAGGCCGCGCTGCGCACGGACGAACGGTGCTTCAGCGGGCATCGAGCGCCAACTCCTTCTTGTCGCCGAAGATCCCTTGAGGACGGAAGATCAACAGCAGCATGAGCCCAAGGCCGACGATCATGAATCGCACCTGACCAACCTGGGTCCCGTCCATCAGGTTGTCAGAGATCCACCCCTCGGCCTTGGCGCCACGCAACACCTGGTTGGAGAACGCGATGACGAACCACAAGATCATCGCGCCGACGATCGGTCCCTTGATCTTCGCGGTGCCGCCGAGGATCAGCGCCGTATAGGCAAAGAAGGTCACCGCGGTCGAGTAGTTGTCAGGCTGTACGGAGCCTTTGGCATAGGCGAACATGAACCCGGCGAGGCATCCGATCCCGCCCCCGATCATGAGCGACTGCATCTTGTACCAGTAGACGTTCTTCCCTAGCGCGCGAACGGCCTCTTCGTCCTCGCGGATGGCGCGTAGCACCCTGCCCCACGGACTTCTGATCAGTTGCCACATCGCGAAGCTGACGATTCCAACCAGGGACCAGCCGACGATCATCACCCAAAAGTCCTGCCCGCTCCAGTCGAGCCAGAGGGTGCGGGGCAGCCAACCGATCAGGTTGTTGCGCGGGAACTCTCCCGTTGGATCAAACGGGCTGAGGTCGAAGAACGGCCGCCGGTAATCGCCCGGAAGTCCCGCTGATCCGCCGCTGAAGTCGGCGAGCACCGCGGCCCGCATGATCAAGCGGATGATCTCGCCGGTCGCGATGGTAACAATCGCGAGATAATCCGCGCGCAGACGCAGGGTCGGCACGCCGAGCAGGAGCGCGAGGACCACGCTCAACGCCAGCCCGATGAGAATGCCGATCCACCAGGGCCAGTGGTAGTAGTTCACACTGATCCCGACGCTGTACGCGCCGACCGCCATGAAGCCGACCTGACCGAAGTTGAGCAGGCCGGTGTAGCCGAACTGCAGGTTGATACCGATCGCCGCGAGGCAGTAGATGACGGCGTCGACGCCGAATGCGGCCTCGAACGAGGTGCGGAGCACGAGGTTCCAGTCCATCTCAGCCCACGCGTTCCTTCTGTCCGAGGATCCCCTGCGGTCGCACGAGCAAGACGAGGATGAGCGCGGCGAGCGCGCCGACGTTCTTCAGTTCGGGCTTGATCCACAACGTCGACAGGATCACGAACTCGCCGACCAGGATCGAGCCGACGAGCGCGCCGTAGGCGGTTCCGAGTCCGCCGAGCGTGACGCCTGCGAACATCAGCAGCAACAACCGGAAACCCATGTCCCATGTGATGTCCTCGTCGAGGCCGAGCAACAAGCCTCCAAGGGCAGCGAGCGCGCCACCGAGCACCCACACGGTGAGGATCACCCTTTGGACATCGATGCCGGACGCGGCGGCGAGATCGCGGTTGTCGCTCACCGCGCGCATCGCCTTGCCGATGCGGGTGCGCTGCAACATCAGCGCCACACCGACGAGGACCGCGGCCGCGATGCCCATCGACCACAGGTCCTTGGGGCTGATCGTCGCGGGACCGATCGACAGACCGTCGGGCTGGATTTGATACTGAGCGAACTTCCGCGCGTCCCCACGGAACTGGTAGAGGATCACGTAGCGCAGGAACAGGCCGAGGCCGATCGACACGATCATCGCGGTGTTCAGACCGACCCCACGGCGCCGCAGCGGGCGCCACAGCGCGAGATCTTGCGCGGCTCCGAACACACCGCCGATCACGATCGCCACTGGCGCAACCAACAAGATGTGCCAGCCCACGGTCACGTTGAACATGTACCCGATGACCGCGCCGAACGTCACCAACTCCCCGTGGGAGAAGTTCGTGAGTCCGGTCGTCCCGAAGATCAGCGACAGGCCGATCGCGCAGATCGCGATGATCAGGCCGTAGTTCAGGCCGTCGAAGAACAGGCGCACACCGCGCTCGTAGAGCGAGTCCTTCGCGTCGCGCTGCCGGTCACCAAGCGGGAACGAAAGCGTTCTGACCTGGCCGCTCGAGAATCCGAGGGTGCGGACGTCCGCACCCTCGGAACGGAGCCCGACGCCTTCCGGCAAGGTGTCGGCGTCAAGCCGGATGGTGTAGGTGCCCGGGCCGGGGAGCGCGAGTTGCCAGGTGCCGTCGTCGGCCGACGTCGTTCGCCCGACTTCTGTCCCGGACGGGTCAGTGGCGAAGATCTCTGCTCCGGCGACGGGGTCGTTCTCGCCGGTGTCGGGGTTCGGGAAACGCAATCTGCCGCGCACGCCTTCGGCTGCGTCCGCCGCTCCGGCCGCGAAGTCAACGACCGCGCCCTCAACACCGAGGTCGAATTCGACAACGAGTTCGTCGTCGGGGATTGCCACGCCTTCCGGCAGCGTCTGCGGGTCGACGTCGACCGTGTAGGTCCCCGGTTCGCTCACCGCGATCGAGTACGTACCGTCGACACCCGTGAAAGCGCCCGCGACCTTGGCACCGTCGGAGTCGCGCACCGTCAAGGACACGCCAGCGATCGGAACCCCGGAATCGGTGACGACACCGCTCACCGTGCCGGGCGACTGCGAATACGCAGGCGTGGCCGCTACGAAGACGAACGCCAGCAACACTCCCGCCGCGAGCGACAGGGCGGCGATGCGACACATCGCTCGGCGGTTGACGGCGTGCACGATGGAGGCGAAGTCTACGCAGGTGCTGCTGGGCGCGCGGAGTGACCGCATGGGTCTCGCTCTCGCGCGGTTCGTGGTCGCACCGGTGTCCGTCGCGATCGCCGTCCGCGCGCTCGTCGGCTGCGGCGCCGACGCCGAGTCGGGGTCCGGCGGGAGCTCGACGACGGCGACCGTCGCAGCTGCACCATCGCCGGAGGCGGCAGCGAATGCCGTCTGCGCGACGCTGCGATCGATCACAAACACGATGATCGATCATGCGAACGCGGCAGCCCGAGAAGTGGCGGCGACTACGGACGCGGCGACCCGGTCCCGCGCGCTCGATGACGGCTTCGCGCGGTTGATTTCAGAACTCGATCCCCTCGAGGCCGCGGTGTCGAGCATCGCGGTCCCGCCCGGCGACGACTGGGCCCGGCTGAGATCCGGGCTCCTCGAGGCGCCCGCAGCGGCGCGCGCGGAACTCGTCGAAGAACGCGCTGCGCTCGCGGCCGTCGGTCCGATCCGCGACGAAGACGAGCGCGGCCGCGTCGGTCAGTTCTTCAACTCGCTCGAAAAGGTCTCGTCACTCATCGAGCCATCGATTCGATCGGACGCCGACCCGCAACTGCGTGCCGCGTTCCTCGCCGAGCCTGAGTGTCGCTTCGTCGCGTCGGTCGGCCGTGCGCCCTCGTGAGTGAGTTGCTGCCGTGAGCGAAATCGTTGCGGTCGCCTTCACGTTCCACGGGCTCGCGACGCGCGACCTCGAATTGCCCCTCGCCGCGCTGGCGCGCGCCGGTATCTCGGCCGAGCTGGTGGGCTCGGCCCCGGGAATCGTGCACGGATTCGATCCCGTGCGCGCGTTCGAAATCGCTCGCCGCTTCGATCGCCCGGACCGCTCGCGAGCCGAGCACGTCGCGGCCGGGGACCGGCCCGAAGCCGCCACCGATCTCGTGCTGGTTCCGGGCGGGTTTGCGTGGCGGCAGCTCGCCGACGACATCGCGGTGACGGGGTGGTTGCGGGCGACCGCCGACGAAGGGGCGTACGTCGTCGGCATCTCGACCGGCGCGCTCCTCGTCGCGGCCTCCGGTCTGCTCGGCGAACAACGGGCGACCGGTCATTGGCTCGCACTCGACGATCTCGAGGCGCTTGGCGCGGTCGTCGACGACGAACCGCTCGTGCGCGCCGGCCGGGTCTTCACGGCGGCCGGGGGACTCCCCGCGGTCGAGGCGATCGAGGTAATTGTCGACGAGCTGCGCTGGTCCCGCCACGAGTGAGGGCGCGCAACGATTCGCGCACGCGAACCGGCGGGGGCGCTCGTGAGCACCCCCGCCGGCTGCGGTCGTCGTGAGACGCTTCGAACCGATTGCCGAGACGCACCGGCGGGACCACCTCCGGTTCGGCAGATCAGGCGGTGCGGCGGTTGGTTTCCGCCAGGGTCCACCACTGGTGTGGGCCTAGTGGCCGCGCACCTCCAGGGTCCCAAAATGATCATGCATGTGTGGACCACCTCCCTTCTCTGGTACGGCGAGTTGTACCACGCCGTCCCCGGGGTGGGAAGCGCGATTCAGCCGGCGGGGTCGGTGTCGTGACGTTCGACGCGTGACGGCGGTCCGACGGCACCGATGGCGCGGAGGTAGGCGAGCTGCGTCTCGACCACGGGGTAGATCTGTTCGGGCAGGTACTCCTCGCCCGTCGCCTTCGACCGCGCCAGGATGTAGTCGACGGTCTCGGCGCCACCGACGATGACCTCGCCCGGCACGTTCAGCTGCGACCCGTTCTTCGCGACCCCGCGTCGCTCGAAGTACTCGATCTGGAAGGCGAGGATCCGCCGCACGTCCGCCGGAGTGAGCGTCGCGGCAACGAGATCGGGCAGGTGCTGCACGACCCAGTCGTAAGCCTCGTCCATCGAATAGGTGGGCGGCGGCGGCGCCACGGCCAGGCGCTTCGCCTCGCGCAACACGACGATCGCGGCGATCAGGCACGCCACCCCGAACGCGAGGAACACCACCACCGCGACCATTCCCGCGACTCTAAAACCCCAACCCACGGCTTCTTCCGCCTCAGCCGCTGCCCTGGCAACGATTTTGCCGGACAGAAGCCGAGTTCGGGCGACGTGGCGTTGGCCGGCGTGGTTGATTGCGGCGTGGTGTGCGTTCAGACGATGAGGGTGGCGCGTACCGCGCGGTGGTCGCTGCCGGCTGAGCGCGACGCGACCTCGGCGTCGCTGACCGCGACGCGGCCTCGGGTGAGGACATGGTCGATCTGGCTGTGAGGACGCCACGATGTGAAGGTCGCCCCGCGCACCGCGGGGCGCCAGCCGGGCAGCCACAGCGGCAAGGTCGAACGCCACCAGTTCGCGTCGCCGACGAGGATCGCCGGCCGCGCGCTCCCGAGGTCGCGCACGTGACGGGCTAGGCCGCGCAGCTGTCGCGGTGGGCTCAGGTACCAGAGCTTCGACGACACGTGGAACGCGACGAGGTCGACCACGAGGTCGTCGACCGCGATCTCGACGTGCAGCGCGTGCCGCAACGGCACGGGATCGTTGACACCGCGCGGCAGCGCGAGCTCGTGCGTCGCGAGGAAGCGCTGCCGCCCGGCAACCGCGAGTACCCACCATCCCTCTCCGGGACGAGCGACGTGCGGGCGCTCACCGAACCCGAGCGTCACGAAGCGAGTGCAGGCCATCGCCTCGAATCCCATCTCGGCCAGGCGATCGAGCAGTCCCGGACCCTCGTGCGGGATCCACAGCTCGGGCAGGACGAGGACGTCCGCGTCGAGCCACGACCCTCCGTCGCGCCCCATGGTCGACAGCGCGGCGATCTCGTCGAAGGGGCGTCCCTGCCGTGCGTCGGGGACGCGCGACACCCCCCAGTGGAGGTTCCACTCGACGACGCGGAGCGAGCGAGGCGATCTGGTCAGATGCCGATGCGCTGCGCCAGCAGCTCGCGGTGGTAGGTCGCGTCGCCGAGGAAGATCTCGGAGCTCTTCGCGCGCTTGAAGTACAAGTGCGCGTCGTGCTCCCACGTGAAACCGATGCCGCCGTGAATCTGGATGTTCTCGGCCGCGCAGTGGAAGTACGCGTCGCTCACGTACGCCTTGGCCAGCGCGGCGACGACCGGCAACTCGTCGTTGTCCTCGGCTGCTGCCCACGCCGCGTAGTACGCAGCCGACTTCCCCGACTCGACCTCGAGCAGCATGTCGGCGCACTTGTGCTTGATCGCCTGGAAGGACCCGATCGGCCGACCGAACTGCACCCGCACCTTGGCGTACTCGACCGACTGGTCGAGTACGAACTGGGCACCGCCGACACCTTCGTTGGCGAGCGCGACTGCGGCTTGATCGAGCGTCTTCGACAGTGCCGCCCAACCCGCCGACGCGTCGCCGAGCGGACTCGCCGTGACACCGTCGAACTCGAGCCGTGCCTGCTTGCGCGTCTGGTCCATCGTCGCGAGCGGAGTACGGGTGAGGCCTGCTGCGTCTCCAGCGACCGTGAAGAATGCGATCCCGTCGGTCCCGCTCGACCCCGCGGTGCGCGCGACCACCACGATCAGGTCGGCGATGTGACCGTCGAGTACGAACATCTTCTCGCCGGACAGCACCCAGTCGCCGCCGGTTTGCGTGGCTTCCATGGTGATGCCGGACGCGTCCCACTTGCCGTTCGGTTCGGTGAACGCGAGCGTCGCCTTGGTCTCGCCGCTCGCGATTCCCGGGAGCAACGCCTTCTTGTCGGCGTCGGAGCCTGCGTTCAAGATCGCGTTGGCCGCCAGCACGACGGTCGAGAAGAACGGCGCGCACAACAGCACCCGTCCCATCTCCTCGAGCACGATCGCGAGTTCGACGAACGTGAAACCCTGGCCTCCGTACTCCTCGGGGATGGCGAGGCCCTGGAGGCCCATCTCGGTGCCCATCTGCGCCCACACCGCGGGGTCGTAGCCCTCGGTCGTCTCCATCAAGCGGCGCACCTCGGTCGAGGGCGACTTGGACTCGAGGAACTGGCGGATCGTGCGTCGCAGCTCTTCCTGCTCCTCGGAGAAGGCGAAGTTCATCGGGTGACTGCTCCTTATGCCGATGGTCCCGCTGCCACGGGGCTCGGATCACGGTACTTGACCGATCGGTCAGGTTGCCAACGAGACGGAACCGGGACCAGCGATCAGGTAGTTGATCCGGCGTCCCCGCGCGCAGCGAACGACGGGCGTGACGAGCGCGAATCGGGCCACCTTCGATCCAGCCATCGCTGCCTGGAACCGCGGCGACCTCAACCGCTACCTCGACCTGTACGCCGAGAGGTCCGGCTCCACGGCTACAGCCCGCACCCGATGGGCAAGGCCGCGGTCGTCGGCTTCTACCGCGGCCTGTGGCAGGTACTGTCGGACTCGAACATCGAGGTCCACGACCTCGTCGAGCAGCAGGACCGGCTGGCCTGTCGGGCCACGATGTCAGCGGTCCACCGCGGCGAACTCGCAGGGGTAGCGCCGACCGGCAGGAGAATTCACCAACCGGTGATGACGATCCTGCGTTTCGCCGATGATCGCTGCGTCGAACGGTGGTCGATCGCGGACTTCCCCGCGGTGATGGCGCAGATCACCGCAGCCTGACGGCGAACGCTTCGGAGTACGGTGCCCGGTGTGACTGCACGCCCCGCCCACTTCGAGACGAGCGATGTCCGGATCGACAAGATCGTCGTCGGTCCCTTCGAGAACAACTCGTTCGTCGTGCGGTGCAAACGACGAGGCGCGGCTGTGCTCGTCGACGCCGCGAACGAGCATGAGTTGCTCGTGCCGTTGTGCCGTGCGGTCGGTGTCCGGACGGTGCTCACGACGCACGGTCACTGGGACCACATCCAGGCGGTGATCGCGGCGCGTGACGCGGGCCTCGATGTCGGGATCGCGGCCGGCGACGCCGACATGATGGACGCCTACGACTTCGTCATCCAGGACGACACCGTCATCGAGATCGGCGATCTGCGCCTACGAACGATCCACAACCCGGGTCACACGCCGGGGAGTACCTCGTTCCTGCTCGAAGGTCATCCGGTCTTGTTCACGGGCGACACGCTGTTTCCCGGCGGCCCCGGCAACACCAACGCACACAAGCAGGCGAGTTTCGACACGATCATCGAATCGATCGACCGCCGCTTGTTCACGCTGCCGCCCGACACGCTGGTGATGCCCGGCCACGGCCTCGACACCACAGTGGGCACGGAGCGGCCGCACCTCGACGAATGGATCAGCCGAGGCTGGTAGACCGACGCCCAATCGTGCGGACGCGACCATCGACACGAGCGGCCGCACCTCGACGAATGGATCAGCCGAGGCTCCTAGACCGACGCCCAATCGTGCGGACGCGACCATCGACACGAGCGGCCGCACCTCGACGAATGGGTCAGCCGAGGCTCCTAGACCGACGCCCAATCGTGCGGACGCGACCCGGGTGACGGCGGTCAGTTGTCCTCGTCGGACCGGCCGCCGATTCGTCGGCGTCGAGGTCGCTCCTGCTGTCCAACTCGGATCCGGATCGTCGGTACCCGACCCTTCGCTCCCGCCGTGATCATCGTCGGCATGTGCCTCGTTCGCATGTACCTCGTTCGTGGTGGTGATGCCACCTGCCTGTCAGGCAGCGTTCATCGAAATTCGCTTGGATTCGTCACCCGACTGGCCCAGAGTGGAGTCGGTGAAAGTGCACAACGCTTCCGAGGTGCCGGTAACGGCAGCCGCGACGAACCGAGGTGGTGATTCCGATGACGCAGCACGCCCAAACGACACCGGTCAGCTCGACGCGTCGCGCATCGGTGCACCCCCGCCAGCATGACTTCGCCCGTGCGTTGCGGCGCGCCTATGAGCTGCGCACGCCGCGCATGAATCCGGTGAATCCGGTGAAGCCGGTGGAGTCGACGCCGCGCGCACCTCGCTGAGCGGCTCAGCGCTCGGGACCATCATCGGGGCGCCATCATCGGCCCTGACCGGCGACGGTAGCTAGGGTCGCCTCCCCTGATGGCTTCGCGCGAGGGGAGGTGATGATCATGGGATCGACCGTTGAGCCTCGCCCGGATAGCAGCAGGCGTCTGACGCAGTTCAGTCACGGCGCCGGTTGAGCATGCAAGCTCGCCCCGGGCGAGTTGGCGCAGGTCGTGCGCCGCCTGTCCCCCGATCCTCACGTCGCCCTTCTCGTGGGCGCCGACACCGGCGACGACGCCGCGGTGTGGCGCCTCGACGAGACGCGCGCGCTCGTCCTCACGGCCGACTTCATCACGCCGGTCGTCGACGATGCGCGCGCGTGGGGACGCATCGCCGCGACGAACGCGGTGAGCGACATCTACGCGATGGGCGCCCGTCCCTTGCTCGCGATCAACCTCGTAGCGTGGAACACCACCGAACTCACGATCGACTTGCTCGACGAGGTGCTGGCGGGCGGCCTCGACGTCGCACGCGACGATGGCTTCGTGATCGCGGGCGGGCACACCGTCGACGATCCCGAGCCGAAGTTCGGGATGGCCGTCGTCGGCGAGGTCGATCCCGCCCGCATGCTCACCAACGCTGGCCTCCAGGCGGGCGACACGCTCGTGCTCACCAAACCGCTCGGCATCGGTGTCGTGACCACGGCGATCAAGCGCGGCGAGTGCCCACCCGAGTTGGCCGCCGCCGCGGTCGCCTCGATGACGCGCTCGAATCGCGAAGCCGCGCGAATCGCGCTCGCGGCGGGAGCGACGGGTGCCACCGACGTGACGGGCTTCGGCCTGCTCGGTCACCTCGGCCGCATGGCACTCGAATCGGGCGTCGACGTGACGGTCGCCACCGAGTCAGTGCCGCTGCTCAGCGGCGTCAGAGAACTTGCCGATCGCGGGGTCGTGCCCGGGGGCTCGCGACGCAATCTGACGCACGTCGCGACCCGCGTCGACTTCGGCGGTGTCGACCCGACAACCGTGATCCTGCTCGCCGACGCACAGACGAGCGGCGGCCTGGTGTTCGGCGCCGCGGCCGACGCGGCGAAGGCAGCGGTGGCGGAACTACGGGCGAGCGGCCACGACGCCGCGGTGATCGGCGAAGCGGCGACGGGACACGGCGACATGTTCCTCGTACCCTGACCACGGCCAGTCGCCGGCAGGGGGTCTCGGCCACCACACGTCGGTCGGGCCCGTCCGCAGGGATCGGCCGCGACGAATGAGGGTACCGGCATCGTGTAACGATTCGGGACGCGCTCCGACTGGTCCGAAGCGCAACGCTTCGGACCGACGCGTCTGGGGGAGTCAGATGGCCACGACGACACTCGATCGCCTCTCGCTGCTCGAGCGCTACACCGCGGTTCGCTCGTTCACCGATCGCCTCACCGCACCGCTCTCACCCGAGGACCAGGTCGCGCAGTCGATGCCCGACGCCAGTCCCGTGAAGTGGCATCGTGCTCACACGACGTGGTTCTTCGACGAGTTCGTCTGCCGGCCGCACGCGCCTGGCTACCGATGCGTCGACGAGCGGTACTCGTACCTCTACAACTCGTACTACAACGCGATCGGCGACCGTCACCCGCGTCCCGAGCGTGGACTACAAACCCGGCCCGACTGCAACGAGGTCGCGCGGTATCGCGCGCACGTCGACACCGCCATCGCCGAGTTCGTGCGCGGTTGTCATGACGAGACCTTGGCCGTCGTCGCACCGCTGATCGAACTCGGGCTCCATCACGAACAGCAGCACCAAGAACTTGCGCTGATGGACGTCAAGCATCTGTTCTCGCGTAATGACGCGTGGGGTTCGCGCTATCGCGATCAGCCGCCTCCGCGAGTCGTCATGACGCCGCCGCTCGGCTGGGCGTCGATCGACGGTGGCTTGATTGACATCGGGCACTCGTCGGACCTCGGCTTCGCCTTCGACAACGAGGGTCCGCGTCACACGGTGCTGCTCGATGGCTTCAGGATCGCCAACCGACTCGTCACGTGCGGCGAGTGGCGCGAGTTCGTCGACGACGGCGCCTACGCCCGACCCGAACTCTGGCTCTCGGACGGCTGGTTCGCCGTCCAGCGCGAGGCGTGGGCTGCACCTCTCTACTGGGAACGCGACGACAGCGTCGATACCGGCTGGAGCGTGCTCACCCTCGACGGTCGGCGACCGCTTCACGACGCCGAACCCGTGGTGCACGTCAGCCACTACGAAGCCGACGCCTTCGCGCGTTGGGCGGGGGCGCGGCTCCCGACCGAGTTCGAGTGGGAAGCAGCCGTCGGCTCGGCCGCGGCGACGACGAGCGGGATGGTCGCGATGACCGGCGCGACGCTCGACCTCGACCTGGCGACGACCGCACTGCATCCCCGGCCGGCCGACGTCCACGACACCGGGATTCGCCAGCTGTTCGGTGACGTCTGGGAGTGGACCGCGAGCGCCTATTTGCCGTATCCGCGGTTCGCGCCCGCATCGGGAGCGGTCGGCGAGTACAACGGCAAGTTCATGAGCGGACAGATGGTGTTACGCGGCGGATCAGCCATCACGCCGGCCGGCCACATCCGCGTGTCGTACCGCAACTTCTTCCCTCCGCAGTCGCGTTGGATGTTCGGTGGCGTGCGACTCGCGACTGACGAGCGTTGAGCGGCCACGATCATGACCGACGCGCAGCTCACCATCGACATTCACCTCGACCCCGACGACGCTGATCGCGCGCTACGCGCCGACGTCGAACGTGGTCTCAAGGACTCGCCCAAGTGGCTTCCGCCGAAGTGGTTCTACGACGATCGCGGATCGCAGCTCTTCGACGCAATCACGCGCCTCGACGAGTACTACCCGACTCGCTGCGAGCGAGCAATCTTGATCGAGCGAGCGAGCGACATCGCCGAGCTCACGAGAGCCAACACGCTCGTCGAGCTGGGAAGCGGGACATCCGAGAAGACCCGCTTGCTGCTCGACGCGTTCGCGGCGACTGGGCGGCTGCGGCGTTTCGTGCCGTTCGACGTCAGCGAACAGACGTTGCGCGCCGCTGCCGCAGCCGTGCACGCCGAGTACCCGGGCACGGCGGTGCACGCGGTCGTCGGTGATTTCGAGCGCCACCTCCATCTGCTGCCGAGCGACGGTCGACGCTGCATCGCGTTCCTCGGCGGCACGATCGGCAACCTGTTCTCCGCGGAGCGGGCCCGGTTCTTCGCCGACGTGCGTCACGGGCTCGGCGAGCACGACACCCTGTTGCTCGGCGTCGATCTCGTCAAAGACAACGATCGCCTCGAGCGCGCCTACGACGACGAGCGCGGTGTCACCGCCGAGTTCAACCGCAACGTGCTGCGGGTCATCAACCGGGAACTCGACGCCGACTTCCCGCTCGACGCCTTCGTGCACGTCGCCCGCTTCGACCCGGCGAACGAGTGGATCGAGATGCATCTCGAGGCGCTGACGGACCTGTCGGTGAAGATCCGGGGTGTCGACCTGGTGGTCGACTTCCTCGCGGGCGAGCGCCTCCGGACCGAGATCTCGGCCAAGTTCCGTCCCGACGGCATCCGGTCGGAGTTGGCCGCCGCGGGGCTGACGGTCGCGCAGTTCTGGACCGATCCGGCGGGCGACTTCGCTCTGGTGCTGGCGTACCCCGCATGACACCGGCCGGCGGATTTTCACTACGCAGATAGTGGAATTAGTATCGGCCGCGTGAGTCGCCCGTCCGCCGACACCACCGACACCGCCGCCGCGGCGCAGGGCTCCCCGGCCGTCGCCGCGGTGGCGTTGCGCCTCCACGACTTGCACGCCGAGGTCGATGGCCGTGAGATCCTGCGCGGCGTGTCGCTCGAGGTCCCGGCCGGCCGCGTGCACGCGCTCATGGGCCCCAACGGCTCGGGCAAATCGACGCTCGCCAACGTGCTGCTCGGCAACCCCGCCTACACCGTGACCGCGGGCAGCGTCGAGTTGCTCGGCGAAGACATCACCGCCCTGTCGCCCGACGAGCGTGCGGCGCGCGGTCTGTTCCTCGGCTTCCAGCACCCTGAGGAGATCGCTGGCGTTTCGGTGTTCAACTTCCTGCGGCAGGCCATGAGCACGCGCAAGGGCATCGAGAACTTCTCGGTGCTCGAGGTCAGACTCGCGATCATGCAGTGGACCGCCAAACTCGGCATGGACCACCGCTTCATGGAGCGTTACCTCAACGAGGGCTTCTCCGGCGGCGAACGCAAGCGCAACGAGTTGCTGCAGATGGCATTGCTCGAACCCGAATTCGCAGTACTCGACGAGACCGACTCGGGTCTCGACATCGACGCGCTCAAGGCCGTCGCCGAGGGCATCGCGACGATCCGCGCCGAGCGGCCGCAGCTCGGCATCCTGTTGATCACGCACTACCACCGAATCCTCGACCACCTCGCGCCCGACGCTGTGCATGTGCTCGTCGACGGGCGCGTCGCCGAGTCGGGAGGCCCTGAACTGGCACGCGCCGTCGAGACCCACGGGTTCGACGCGTTCCGCGCCCGGGTGGCGTGACATGTCAGGGTTGTCTGGCATGACCGGGCCCGACACGACGGGCTCCACAAAGGGACTCGACGTCGCGGCAATCCGCCGCGACTTCCCGGCGCTCACCCGCGAGATCAACGGCACCGCCGTCGTGTTCCTCGACTCCGCAGCGTCGGCGCAGAAGCCGGAGTCGGTGCTGCTCGCCATGGACAACGCCTATCGCTGCTACTACGCGAACGTCCACCGCGGCGTGTACCGCATGGCCGAGGAGTCAACCGCTGCCTTCGAGTCCGGACGCGCCAAGGTCGCCCGCTTCGTCAACGCTGCGTCGTCCCGCGAGCTCGTGTTCGTCCGCAATGCAACCGAGGCAATCAACCTCGTAGCCCACTCATGGGGACGGGTCAACCTGCGCGCGGGCGACGCCGTGGTGCTCACCCACATGGAGCACCACGCCAACGTCGTGCCGTGGCAGATGCTCGCGGCCGAACTCGGGATCGAGTTGCGGTGGATCCCGTTGACCGACGACTACCGCCTCGACCTCACCAACCTCGACCGTCTCCTCGACGGTGCGCGGCTGCTCGCGGTCAGCGCCATGAGCAACGTGCTTGGCACCATCAACGACATCGCGCCGCTCGCCGCCGCCGCCCACGCACACGACGCACTGATCCTCGTCGACGCCTGCCAGTACGTCCCCCACGTCGCCACCGACGTCCAGGCCTGGGACGCAGACTTCATCGCGTTCTCTGCACACAAGATGCTCGGCCCGAGCGGCATCGGAGCGCTGTGGGCACGTGAATCGCTGCTCGACGCGATGCCGCCGTTCCTCGGGGGCGGCGAAATGATCCGCGACGTCCGTCTCGACGGCTTCACGGCCAACGACCTGCCCTGGAAATTCGAAGCCGGCACGCCGGCGATCGTCGAAGCGATCGGCTGGGGTGCGGCCATCGACTACCTCGAGCGTCTCGGCATGGACGCGGTGCGCGAGCACGAAGAACGCGTCACGCGTTACGCGATCGACACCCTCAGCGCGCGTTTCCCCGACCTGCACATCTACGGGCCGCGCGACGTGTCGATCCGGGGTGGCGCGGTGTCATTCTTGTTCGACGACATCCACGCGCACGACATCAGCCAGGTCCTCGACGAGCACGGCGTCTGCGTGCGGGCCGGCCACCATTGCGCGAAGCCGCTGATGCGCCAACTCGGGATCCCGGCGACCAGCCGTGCGAGCTTCTACGTGTACAACACCGAGGCGGAGGTCGACGCGCTCACCGAGGCGCTGGCGGCGGCCGAGGCCTTCTTCAGGATTTAGGCTGAACCGGTGACCTCGAACCTCGAAGATCTCTACCGCGAGGTGATCCTCGATCACTACCGCTCGCCGCGCAACCGCGGCGACCTGCCCGTGCCGCCTGCGCATCGAGCCGAGGGGTTCAACCCCCTGTGTGGCGACGAGGTCACGGTCTACCTGGACGTCGATCCCGGATCGGACACGGTGCACGACATCAAGATCCAGGGGCAGGGTTGTTCGATCAGTCAGGCATCGACCTCGATGATGAGCGCCGCCGTCAAAGGCCAGTCTGTCGCCGAGGCACGTCGGCTGATCCGCGCCTTCAAGGCGTTGATGTCGATCCACGAACACAAGCTCGAGGGTGAGAGCGACGGTTCAGACCTTGCCGCCGACCTCGAAGGGGTCCGGCTCGGCGACCTCGAGGCGCTCCAAGGCGTGGTGAAGTTCCCGGTCCGCATCAAGTGCGCGACCCTCGCGTGGAACACCCTGCAACAGGGGCTCGACGAGATCGAAGCCGGCGGAACGGCGCCATAGGCCACCTCCGCCCACCGCGCAACGTCGAGCCCCTGACCTGCGGTTCCACCCCGTCGTGCGCCGCGGTGAGCCGCGCGAACCATTCGGCTTGCGGTGACTGGGGTCACCGCCGTCCCGAAATCGGCAGCGGGCGCGTTGCATCGAGGCAATTCGCGACGAAACTGCTGCAAACCTGATGCGGAACCCGGCCGATGGTTGGCTAGGGTGACGTGACGAGAACGGCGGGAGGACCGATGCAGACCGACGAGTTCGTGAGCATGATCGACGGGGCGCTCGGGCGCTTCGCCGTCCGCGACCTCGTGTCCAGCACCGAAGTCCTCGACTTCCTCCTCGACCTGCGCCTCGCCGCGTTGCGCGTCGACGACGAACTCCGCCAGCTCATCGAGGCCGAGCAGGCCACCGCGCCGCTCGGCTGAGCACCACACCCGTTCCCCACGGCTTCTGTCATCCAAACCCGCGGTCCGAGCAACAGCTTTGGCAATAGAAGCCGTTCGGGTTCGGAGGGTGGTGGCGAGAAGCGGCTTCGCGCACTGCGTCGTTGGGTAGCGTTGCAGGATCTCCACGATCCTGCCGTCGAATCCCCCCGGCCGGTTTCGGCGTCGACAGCCCGCCCCGCAGCGCCGCGCCCGCATCGGCGTCGTCGTCGCGATCGGCGCGGCCATCGCGCTCTTGTCCGGGAGCGGTTACCTGTGGACGCAGACCGAGCCGAACGACGCGCCGGTCGGCGCCGCGGTGTCTCCCGCTCGGCTCGCCCGGACCCTGTCGCGCCACTCCACCACCACGGCGCCCGCGACCACCGTCGCGCCGCCGACGACGACCGTCGTGCCGCGCATGCCCGACCCTGCGTTCGCGTTGTTGCCCGAGGTCCCCGACGCGGGGATCGGCCCGGGCGCAAGCGGCGACGTCGTGCTGATGTTCGAACAGCGGATGAAGGACGTGCAACTCGATCCTGGTCCCGTCGACGGTGTGTTCGACGAGCAGACCCGCTACGCGGTCGAAACAGTCGAGAAGATCGCCGGATTGCCGCGCGTCGGTCGCATCGGACCCGCCGAGCGCCTCTACCTGATGGCGTTCAAGTTCCCCAAGCCACGCGTCGGACGCCAGCGCGAGGCCAAGCGCGTCGAGATCGACCTCGACCGCCAGATCCTCACCGTGTACCACCACCATCTCGTCGCACTCGTCACGACGACGTCGACCGGCAGCGGTGAGCACTTCTGCGGCGGCAACGACGGCTGCCAGTGGGCCGTCACGCCGCCCGGCAAGTTCGCGTTCACGTGGCGCTATCCGGGTTGGCGCAAGGGCAAGCTCGGCCGCCTCTACAACCCCGTCTACTTCAACGGCGGGATCGCGGTCCACGGCTACTCGTCGGTCCCCACCGAGCCGGCGTCGCACGGCTGCGCCCGCATCCCGATGCACATCGCCGAGTACTTCCCCGGCCTGGTCGAGCGCGGCGATCCGATCTACGTCGCCGGGACACCGGCCGAACGCGAAGCGGTGACGCCGAGCGCGCCGTCGCCCACCACCACGCCATCCACCACCGCATCGCCGACCACCGCGCCGCCTCCCACGAGCACCACGTCGACGGTACCACCCGCCACGACCACGACCACCGTGCCGCCGACCACGTCGACCGTCCCGCCATCGACCGTCCCCTCACCCACGACGACCGTCGCGCTCTGAACGACACGCCCGGCTCGTAGAGGCGTCGGCTCAGTGGCGCGGCCACTCCTCGACCGTGATGGCGTAGCGGTCGTGGTCGCGCCACTCACCGCCGATCTCGAGCAATCGCGGCGAGTGACCCTCGTGCCGGAACCCCAGGCGGGTCACGAGCGCCCGCGAGCGCGCATTCGCCGGCTGAATGTTGGCTTCGACCCGATGCAAGCCAAGGTTCACGAAGCAGTGTTCGACGGCGAGTCGCACGGCTTCGGTCATCCGTCCGCTCCCGGTCGCCTCGGCGAAGCCGTAGTAACCGAGCGTCGCGTTGGCGAACGATCCGCCGATGATGTTGCTCACGTTCACCACACCGACGAGGCGTTGGTCGCGTCGCGCCCGCGCGAGGAACGTCGATCGGTCGGCCGCCCGGGCGCGGCGCAGGAACTCGGCGAACGCACCCGTCGTGAGCGGTGGATGGACCCAGTCGCCATGAAGGTCGCGGCTCGCACGGGCCGCGGCGAGGAACTCGCGGCGATCGTCGACGCGGGGGCGATGCAGCGCGACGATCGTCCCGCGCATGACCGGCCGAGCCATTCGGTCACACTATGAGGGTTTCGTGCGGCCTCGTTCGTTAGCGTCGTCCGCTTCGACGCCCGCGGCCTTGCCGCCGTGCCCGATCCGACACGAGGTGCCACGTATGACCCGACCCCCGTTGCTCGCCGGTGTTCGCGTGATCGAGAGCGCGTTGCTCGGCCCCGGCGCGATCACCACGCACCTCGCCGACCTCGGTGCCGAGGTGATCAAGGTCGAACCGCCGACCGGCGACTACATCCGCGAGATGACGTGGCCGATCATCGGACCCCCGGGAGCCGCCACGGGTCCCCGCGACGGCAACGGCAATTCGTTGCTGCACCTTCACATCCACCGTGGCAAGCGCAGCGTCGCGCTCGACCTACGCACACCCGAGGGGGTCGAGGTCTACAAGGACCTCGTGCGCGGCGCCGACGCGGTGGTCGAGGCGATGCGGCCGGGCACGCTCGCCAAGCGAGGCCTCGGTTACGACGACCTGGTCCAGGTCAACCCGCGCATCGTCTTCTGCACGATCTCCGGCTACGGCGCGACGGGGCCGTACAAGGACATGCCCAGTCACGGCATCGCCTACGACACCTGGGCGGGGCAGGTACCCCCTGCCTACGATGAGGAGGGCTTCTGCTACATCCCCGAGCACAGTTCGATTGGGATCCACGCCGGTCCTGTGTTCGGAGCATTGGGGATCCTCGCCGCGATCATCCGGGCCCGGACATCGGGAGATCCGTGCTACCTCGAGCTCGCGCAGAGCGACGCGGCCGCGTACTTCGACTGGTACCGCATCGAGAGCGAGCAGGCCTACCGACGTCCCGAGCACGAGGTGACCGGGAACAGGAGCGACGACTACGCGCGCCGGGCCGCCGGGACGGCCGGCATGAAAGAGGGCGTGCGCTACCAGATGTACGAGTCGGCCGACGGCCATGTGCTGTTCATGGCCAGCGAGCAGGCGTTCTGGAAGAACTTCTGCGAGGGCATCGATCGACCCGATCTGTTCGAGCGTTGGCCGGGCTCGAAGTACGCCGACCACGCGCGTGGCAATCACGAACTCCACGACGAACTGCGCACGATCTTTCGGACCCGCACGTCACGCGAGTGGCTCGAGTTCGGCGACCGCGTCAACACGCCCATCGGGCCCGTCAACACCACCGCGTCGATCGCCGACGATCCGCAGTTCCGGCACCGGCTCCCATGGATCGCCGCCGAGCGGCTCGACTGCGATCAGCTCCCGTTCCCCGTGAAGCTCGACGGCGGCGAGCTACCCGTGCCGGACAAGGCACCGACGGTCGGTCAACACACCGACCACGTGCTGCGCACCGTGTTGGGTTACGACGAGGAGCGCATCGCCGAACTCAAGACCGCCGGTGCGATCGTCTGATCACTCGATCGAGACGCCGCGACCTGCGGCGCAGACGGGTGCGACATGGCTTGGCAGCACCGACAGCCTCGCCTTCGTCGCCAGCGACCGGCGCTCGATTCGGCGCATCGAGAGCGCCGATCCGGGGGTCGATGTCGAACTGTTCGACATTTCGGCCCAACCCGGACTCAGCGAAGGTTGGTGAATCACGTCGTTCGCGGTATCGCCCAGTTCACGCGAACTCGCGCTCGTCGTCGAGGACCGCGAGGCCGAGCGATTCGCGCTGTTGCTCGTCGACGCGACCGACGAATCAACAATCTATTTGCGTCGCCCCCAGGACGAGGGCATGACGTCGCCAGCGTTCGACCCGAGCGGAAATTCGCTTGCGTACGTCGAATCGGTCCGGCTCAAGGTCATCGACATCGACGCGCGTCGCGACCGACAGGTCGGCCCGAACACGTGGTACGCGTCCACCCCTGTATGGCTCGATCGCCACACGCTGCTCTGGATCGCGAACGCCGTCCCCGGTCCGTATGGTCCCGCCGTAGTCGTCATCGGACACGACGACAGCTCCGCATCGCCTCGCATCGTTTACGGCAATCACGACCGGGAGTACGTCCGGTTCCCTGCCTTCCCGGCCCGCCCCGCGACGGCGAACGACTGACACGGATCGCACGCACTCGTTCGACATTCGAACGATGCGGCTCGAACGCACGGACTCTCATTCTCTACTGAGCTTCCGTTCCTCGTGCGGGTGATGTTGTGGGCGTGTCGCGAGCGACTCGCAGTGCGAAGAAATCCTCCGATTTTGGTGGATTTCTTCTTGGTTGTGTCCGAGCCATCAAGTAGATTAACGAACACATGTTCTCCGAACTGATGTCCGTGTCTTTTGCCTTGGAAGGACTCGCCCGCGACTTCGAACCCGCGCACCTCAGCGGCCCCCAAGCTGTGCGGATGGTCCAACAACTCGGCACGATCCGCCGGCTGACCGACGCGTTGCTCGCCAAGGCGGCACTCCGCGTCGAGCAGACCGCCGCCCACACGCGCGGTGACGATCGCGACGCGGCGAGCCTCGCGGCGCGCGCACTCGGCACCACGCCGACCGAGGCACGGGCGCTCATCAGCACCGCGACCGATCTCGAGAGCCTGCCCGCTACCGACGCCGCAGTTCGCGCCGGCAAACTCTCTGGCCGCCAAGCCAGGCTGATCGCCGAGACGCTGAAGCACAACCCCGCGGCTGAGACGACATTGCTCGAGGCAGCGGCTGGCGGGCTCACTCCCCTCACGGATGCATGCATCGCGGCGCGGGCCGCCGCGGAATCCAGCGCCGAGCGGGCGCGCCGTCAACGACGCGCCCGCTCGCTGCGCATGTGGACCGACGCCGATGGCATGACCGCAGGCCGCTTTGCGCTCACCCCCGAGATCGGCGGTCAGATCAAGATCCTCATTGACGGCATCACTGGTCGCATCTTCCGCGAGCGTCGCACCCTCCCCGACCCCGAACCGCACGACGCTTACGCTGCCGACGCCCTGACCGAACTCATTCTCGGTCCTGTGGCAGCGACGCGAACCACCCCGGCCGAAGCCCTGCCCGACGCCTCGCCGGCGCACCGCACCTTCTCGCCTGCGGGTCGTCGCGACCGCGCCGGTGATCAGGGCTCGAACACCGCTCATCGACCGACCGACGACACCACCGATCACGCCGAATCGCCGCCTGCACAGGCGCCGGCGGACGACCCCACGCCGTCCAGCGCTGCAGCCGACCCGAGCGACGCCACCGACCCGAGCGAGGCGTCGTCGTTGCCGGCTGCGAAGCCGGGCGTGTCCTACACGGTGCACATCCTCATCGACCACACCACCTTGCTCCGGGGCGTCCGCCATGGCGCCGAGACGTGCGAGATCGCGGGGGTCGGTCCGGTCGATCCGGAATGGGTGCGCGAGATCCTCGGCGCAGCCTTCCTGACCGCGATCATCAAGAAGGGCAAGGACATCTCCACCATCGCGCACCTCGGTCGTCACATCCCGGCCGAACTCCGCACCGCGCTCACCGTGAGCGGACGCGAGTGCGACATCGACGGCTGCCATCACCGCGGCTATCTCGAGATCGACCACTGCGAGGTCGACTACGCGAAACGCGGGCCGACCGCCTGGTGGAATCTCACCTGGCTGTGTTCCCAGCACCACAAACGCAAGACCGCCGGCGCGACCCTCGGTCCGCCCCATCAGGTCACCCGCAAGCGCCGGTTCCTTCCCGACGAGGCCGCCGCGTGAACGCTTCCGTCGCGCGCCGCTGCAGTCGTGACAGACGCAGGCCCCAAGCCGCGGGCACGGGTTGCCGGCTTCCATCCGTGATGCGGGACGATTCGGCATTCGGCGCGCGGTGACGCGACGACGTGCAAGCGCGGTGAGCGTTTGAGGGCGACTCCGGCCAGCGGATCGGCGACGCCGACCGCCAAATCGGCGATGGCCATGGAGGCGTCGCGCCCTTCTTTCCCGAGATCCACCGCGCCGCGACTCCCAGCCGAGCCGGGGTAGCCGTGCGGTCCCGTCGCCGGCGACTCACCACCGTTCCGGCAGCAGGGTCCGTGGGCGGGCTGCGTCGAGTGCTCGAGAGCGGGTCAGGCGAGCGGGTCGGCGAACGGGTCGTGTGCGCGGTCCGCGCCGTCGAGTCCTTCGTGTTCCTTCAAGAGGTCGGCGAGGCTCTGCGTCTTGGCCCGGTCGAAGCTCGAGGTGGTGTCGGGCTCGCCCTCGATGGCGAGTTCGGTGACACCGAGGCGCGCCGCGAGTCCCTCATAACCCTCGGCCTCGAGTTCGTCGGCGAGTTCGGGACCGCCGCTCGTCACGATCCGGCCGGCGAGCATCACGTGCACACGGTCGGGTCGCAGCTCGGTGAGCAAGCGTGAGTAGTGGGTGATCGCGAGCACGCCGAGTGCTCGCTGCTGGGTGAGCGCTTCGATCCGGCGGCTCACGTCGCGCAGCGCGTCGACGTCGAGGCCCGAGTCGATCTCGTCGAGGATCGCGAACCGCGGTTCGAGAATCGCGAGTTGCAGCGTTTCGACGCGCTTCTTCTCACCGCCAGAGAATTCGTCGTTCACGCCGCGTACGAGGAACTCGTCGGCGAGGTGCAGGCTTGCGGCCTCGTTGGCGATACGAGCCGCGATCCCCGTCGAGCCACCGTACTCGGCCTCGTCGACGCCGCGGCTGCGCAGCGACGCGCCCACGAGCGCCGCGACGGGCACTCCCGGGACCTCGACCGGATACTGCATCGCCAGGAACAGGCCGCGTGCCGCGCGCTCCCACGTCCGCAGACCCAACAGCTCCTCACCGTCGATCGTCACCGATCCCCTGGTCACGGTGTAGTCGGCGCGGCCCATGAGCGAGTGGCTGAGCGTGCTCTTGCCGGAGCCGTTCGGGCCCATGATGGCGTGGACTTCGCCGGAACGGATCTCGAGGTCGAGGCCGCGCAGGATCTCGACCGAACCGACACGGGCATGGAGGTCGCGGATCCGCAACACGTGCGCGCGGTCGGGACTCATCGCGGTCGCACCTCGACCGAATCTCCCACGACGACCACGTCGTAGACGAGCACCGGTTGCGTCGCGGGCAGAGTTTTCGGCTCGCCCGTGCGGAGCGAGAAGGTCGCGCCGTGCTTTGGGCACTCGATCTCGCACTCGTCGGGCCAGACATCACCCTCGGAGAGCGAGAACTCGGCATGCGAGCACGTGTCGCCGATCGCGTACCAGTCGTCGCCGAGCCGCACGATGCACACGGGAACCCCCTCGACATCGACGCGGCGCGCCGCGCCGTCGACGAAGTCGGCAACCTGCCCGACCACGCCCTGCGCAGCGTCGGCGGTGCCGCCGTGCACGACGTCGCTCATCGTGTCCGCCGGTGCTCGATCTTGTCGATCACCGCGCGCCGCAACGATCCGGTGAGCGACGAGGACGGCAGTCGGTCGAACACATCGTCGAAGAACCCGAGCACGATCAATCGCTCGGCCTCGTCGGGCGCGACGCCGCGTGACTCGAGGTAGTACATCTGGTCGTCGTCGATCGGCCCGACCGTCGATCCGTGCGAGCACTTCACGTCGTTCGCCAGGATCTCGAGGTTCGGGATCGACTCCGCGCCCGCCCCTTGGGAGAGCACCAGGTTGCGGTTCGTCTGATACGCCTCGGCCTTCTGGGCGTCGTCGCGCAGGCGGATCATGCCCGAGTACACCGACTTCGCAGTGTCCTCGACCGCGCCCTTGAACAGCAGTTCACTGCGCGTGCGCGGCGCGACGTGGTCCTGCAGCGTGCGGAAGTCGAGCATCTGATGGTCGTCACCGAAGTAGACCGCGACCTGCTCGCTCTCGGCTCCCTGCGCGTCGAGTCGGGCTTCGCTGCGCAGCCGCGCGTAGTCGCCGCCGAGGGCGACAGCCGCGGCGCGCAGTCGCGCGTCGCGCCCGACGTGGGCGCGTTGCAGCCCGATGTGCCAGGTGTGAGGGCCGTGCTCCTGCACCGACAGGTAGCGCACCGATGCGTTGTCGCACGCCACGATCTCGGCGACGGCCGACACGAGATGATCGGTGCTCGGCGATCCGAATCGTTCGAGCACGGTGAGTTCGGCCGACTCCCCGGCAACGACGAGCGTGTGAGGGAAGCTCGCCTCGCGATCGCCCTGCGACCAGTGCACCACGACGACCGGATCGTCGACCACGACACCATCTGGTACCCACACGAGCGCGCCACCCGGCAGGAACGCGTCGTGCATCGCTGTGAAGGCGTCCTCGGAGTCGGACGAGACCGATCCGAGCACGGCGCGCACTTCGTCGTCGGCGCCGCAGGTCGCGAGACCGCAGACGCGCACGCCCTTGGCTTCGAGACCGGGGTCGAGTTCGTGGTGCACGACGCGGCCGTTGCGCACGACGAGCATGCCCGAATGCTCGCCTGCTTCACGCGCGAACGGTCCGCCTCCCGGGGCGCGCTCGTCGCCCGGTGGGCCGAGTTCGTCGAGCGGAACCGGTCGGTAACGTTCGAGGTCGAGTTCGTCGATGCGCGAATACCGCCAGATCTCCTCGTCCGGCGCGGGCCATGCCATTGTCGCGAGCCGCTCGGCGGCCTGCAGGCGCCGTGCAACGAGCCACTCGGGGCCACCGAGCGATCGGGCGGCGTCGGTGGTGAATGCGGTCGTGAGGGTCATGACGAGGTCAGCCGACCGCACCTTCCATGTTGAGTTCGATGAGACGAGACATCTCGACGGCGTACTCCATCGGCAGTGTCTTGGTCACCGGCTCGATAAACCCGTTGACGATCATCGCGGTCGCCTGCTGCTCGGTGAGGCCGCGTGACATCAGGTAGAACAGTTGCTCGTCGCCGACCTTGCTCACGCTCGCCTCGTGGCCGATGCGGGCATCCTTCTCGTCGATCTCCATGTACGGATAGGTGTCGGAGCGCGACTGCTCATCGAGGATGAGCGCGTCGCAGCGCACGTGGCTCTTCACGCCGTACGCGCCCGGCTCGACCTTGACCAGGCCGCGATAGGTCGTGCGGCCACCGTCCTTGGAGATCGACTTGCTGTCGATAAGCGATGTCGTCTCAGGCGCGACGTGCGTCATCTTCGCCCCAGCATCCTGGTGCTGTCCGGGGCCGGCGTACGCGACCGAAAGGACCTCGCCGTGTGCCTTGGGCCCCGTGAGCACGACCGCGGGATACTTCATGGTGAGCTTCGAGCCGAGGTTGCCGTCGATCCATTCGACCTTGGACTCGGCCTCGGCGCGAGCCCGCTTGGTGACGAGGTTGTAGACGTTCGGCGACCAGTTCTGGATCGTCGTGTAGCGGATGTGCGCGCCCGGCTTGGCGATCAGTTCGACGACCGCGGAGTGCAGCGAGTCCGACGAGTAGACGGGCGCCGAACAGCCTTCGACATAGTGAACCGACGCGCCCTCGTCGGCGATGATCAGCGTCCGTTCGAACTGACCGGCGTTCTCGGTGTTGATCCGGAAGTACGCCTGGAGCGGCATGTCGACATGGACGCCTGGCGGAACGTAGATGAAGCTTCCGCCGCTCCACACCGAACTGTTGAGGGCCGCGAACTTGTTGTCGCCCGGCGGGATGACGGTCCCGAGGTGCTGCTGCACGATGTCGGGGTACTCGCGCACCGCGGTGTCCATGTCGCAGAACAACACGCCCATCGCCGCCAGATCGTCGCGGTTGCGGTGGTACACAACTTCGCTTTCGTACTGGGCGGTGACGCCGGCGAGGAACTTGCGTTCAGCTTCGGGGATGCCAAGCTTCTCATAGGTCTGCTTCATGCCCTCGGGGAGCATGTCCCAGTCGGAGACCTGTTGATCGGTCGGCTTGATGTAGTAGTAGATGTCCTCGAAGTCGATGTCGGGCATGTTGTCGGCGAACCACGCCAGCATCGGCTTGCGCTCGAAACGCTTCAGCGAGTTGAGCCGGAACTTCGTCATCCACTCCGGTTCGCTCTTGTGGGCCGAGATGTCGCGGACGATCTCTTCGTTGACACCCTTGCGGGGTCGGTACACGAACTGGTCGCCGTCGTTCCAACCCAGCTTGTAGCTGCCAAGGTCGAGCGTGTCGGCGGGACGGGCGCCCGTGACACGGGTCTCGGGGACGCTCATGACCGTGGCCTCCTACCGAACTCGGGCCTGGGGGCGGGCACACCGCACGCGGCGTCACCCGTCCGGGAATTATCACTATCTGGATAGTAACAATTCCGGGCCGCCCTTCCCAAGCGAGCGGTCTGTTGGCCTGGGAGGTTGCTCTGGGGGGCGTTTTGGCGAAAGAAGCCGTGGGTGTGGGGTCAGGCCTCGAGCGTCGGGGTCGTCGGATCGGCGCTGCCGGTCGTCTCGCTGGTCCCGGTCGTCTCGCCCGTGGTCGTGGTGGTCCCGCCGGTCCCCGGACCGTCCGCGCCAGTCGGGTCGGTCGGAGGGGTCTCACCGGAGAGCCGCAACGCTTCGTCGACCTTGGCGCGCGCCTCGGCGAGCAGCCGGCCCTGCTCCTCGTAGTCACCCTGGGCCGCCGCCGCGTCGGCATCGGCGAACGCCTGCGCCGCCTCCTCCAGGAGATCGAGCACCGTCTCGTCGTCACCCGGATCGCCGGGATCGCCGGGATCGACCGGCTGGCGCCGGTCCACGAGATCGGCGAGAGCCTCGTCGAACGTGTCGGCCAGCACCGCACGCTCGCCGTCGCTCAGCGCCACGCCCCGCAACGTGAAGAACGAACTCGCTCCCTTCCCGCGGATGTAGAAGGGCTGGATGTAGAGGATCGAGTCGCCGATCGGGAGCACTCGCATCTCACCAAAGGCAAGCTCGGAGCCCTGGTCGTTCAGCAGTGTGATGATCGGCGAGATGATCCGGTCGCTCTGGATGCTCTGACTCGCGCGAGCGGGTGACGCGGCGTCGCCGCCGATCTCGTACACGACAAGTTCACCGGCATGGCCGGGATCCGCCCGGCCGGCGATGATCGCCTGCAGGCGATTTTCGCGCTGCACGGGGACGAACGAGCGTGTGAGCGCGAACTCGGGTTCGTCCTCGCCGGGGAGCGTGAACATCTGGAAGAGTGACTGCATCGGGTTCTGGGTGCTCGATGCGCTCCCCGCGGCGGTCGTCTCGGTCGGCCCGCCGGCAACCGTCGGATCGGACGACGTCACGGGCTCGGTGGCCGTGCTCGCCACCTGCCAGCTCTGCGACGCGTTGTAGAAGTCCCCGGCGTCGGTGACGTGATACTCCGCGAACTGGCGGGTCTGGGCTGCGAACATCTCTTCGGGGTAGCGGAAGTGCGCTTCGAGCGCGGGGGCGATCTCCGACTTGTCGCGCACAAGCCCGGGGAACACCTTGCGCCAGGCGCGCAGCAGAGGGTCGTCCTCGTCCCACGCGTAGAGCGTCACGGTGCCGTCGTAGGCGTCGACGACTCCCTTGACCGAGTTGCGCACGTAGTTGAACGGGGAGTCGAGCGCCCGCGGGTCGCCGATCGAGCGGTCGTTGAGGCTCAGCGACTGTGCGTACGGATACCGGTCAGTGGTGGTGTAGGCGTCGACGATCCACTTGATCTCGCCGTCGAGGATCACCGGGTAGGTGTCGAAGTCGACCGCGAGGAACGGTGCGATCTTCTCGACGCGCTCGCGCGGGTCGCGCGCCCACATCACCCGCGACGACGGCGTGACGCTCGACGACAGGAAGAGGTTGCGATCCCAGAACCGCAATGCGAGCGCGGACTTGCGCAAGAACCCGCCGACCTCGACGCCGCCTTCGCCGGTGTAGCGCACCACGCCGGTGTCGCCCTCTTCGCCGGCGAGGCGCGCCTCGGCCTCGGCCTCTCGCGACCCGGCGACGACGAAACCACTGAGCCCTTCTCCGTAGTAGACGCCGGTGCGATCGTCGTTGATGCGCAGCTCGTCGGCTCCCTCAGGCGGGATGCCCGAAAGCAAATAGCTCGCGCCGCTATCGTCGGACTCGTCGGCGGCCGCCACGACGACGCCGGCACCGTGGGTATAGATGAGGTGGCGGCTCAGCCACGAACCGCCGGGGAGTTCGTCGGGGTTCAGGTCGCGGGTGCCGAGGATGACCGGAGTCGTGTCAGCACCGATCTGATAGCGGTCGACGTCGAGATCGCGGAAGGTGTAGAAGCCCCGGAATCCCTGCTGTTCCTTGAACTGGGGCGTGAGTGCTCCCGGATCCCAGATACGGGCGGTGTCGAGCGTGGCGGCGCTGGCGTCGACATCAGCCGCGTCGAGCGTCGGATCGAACTCGAAGGCCCGCACCTCGACGGCGTCGAGTTCGAAGGCAGCTCGGGTCGCGGCGATGTTGCGTTCGAGGTAGGGCCGCTCCTTGGCGAGTTCGCTGTTCTCGACCGTGTACTTCTGCGTCAGCGCGGGAGCGATCGTGCCCACGACGACGGAGACGAACCCCCACAGGCCGACCGCGATGACCGGCAGCGCCCAGCCCCGCCGCCAGATGTTCACGACGAACAACCCGGCCGCGATCAGGGCGATGATCACAAGCAGGTTGTAGGCGGGGAGCTGCACCCGCACGTCGGTGTAGAACGCGCCTTGGCGGGTGCCGCGCCGCGAGAACACGAGCTCGTAGCGAGCGAACCAGTACTGCACCGTCTTCACGATCGCCATCAGCGCGAGCAGCACCGACAAGTGGGCCTTTACTTGCGGGGTGACCCGCTGATGCGGGTTCTGGACCCTGATGCCTCCGTTCAGGTAGTGCGACACGAGCGTGAGGACGAACGCCATGACCAAGACCGCGAAGCCGAGACCGAGCGCGACGTTGACGAACGGGAGCCGGAACACGTAAAAGCCGATGTCGCGGTTGAACTGCGGGTCGTTGACGTTGAAGTCGACTGCGTTGCGGAAGAGCAGCCAGGCCCTCCACTCTGCCGCCGCGTTCGCCCCGACCGCGATCGCGACGAGGAGCGCGATGCCGACGCGGATCCGGGCTGCGTAAGGCGCGACGAACGAGCGGTAACGCTGCGTGATCTCGTCCTCGGGTCCCTCGAACCGCATCGCCGGTGCCAGCCGCTCTGCGACCGTGAGGCTGACGAGCACGACGAGAAACGCCAAGATCCCGGCAATCAGCGCCGGGACGAACCGCGCCTGCAGCAGCGTGCCCCACACGTCGGTCCGACCCAGTTCGTCGAACCACAGGTAATCGGTGATGATCGACGCGATGCCGCGCAGGCTCATGAGTAGGACGAACACAACCGCGATCGTGACGAGCACCGCGATGCGTGGGGCGCGCGGACGCGGCAGTCGGGGCGCGCGACGCGGTTCGGGCGGGGGCTCGGGAATCCGCATTGGTAGCGATCGTAACGGTCCCGCCGCCCCACACCCGCTCGGGCCGTAGGCCGCGGGACGCGCCCCGCGGTCAGCTGACCGTGACGACCGCGACGGCGAGCGTGCAGCGACAACCCGCGAACGCCGGAGGATGTTGGTGGCCGGTCGGGAAGGGCAAACCCTTCGCCGTCGGCTCGAGTGCGTTGTCGGCACAGTCCGCGCCGCATCCCGCCCTCGCCAGCACCCACTCGAGCGTCGCGCCATCGGGTGCTCGGTCGTACACGCCGCGCGCATATGCCCCCGCGAGCATCACCCTGACCGCGTCGGCAAGGTCCTGATTGCGAAACTCGCGCGCCCGCGCGTTGATTCGCTCGATCGCCTCGCCTGCTTCGGTCGCGCCGGAGATCGCCTGCGCGAACGTCGCCCGGACGGGTTCGAGTACCGACTGGACGAGTTCGATCGCAACGGAACGATCGAGCGCTTCGGGCTCGACGTCGGCACCGACGGACTCCGCGCCGGCACGATACGCCTCTTCGACCGATGCCCACACCGCGTCGAGCCAGCGCTCGGCTTGTTGGTGGATCGGCCCGAGCGCGACGGCATCGGGCCTGCCCTTGTGCCGGCGCAGCGTATCGAGCGTCGCGTTCTGCTCGTCTTGCGCGACGCGCTTGGCGATCTTGATCGCGCCGCCGCTCAATCGCTCGATCACACCGGCCGCCCGGGCTGACGGAGTGTCGTTGTCGGGCACGTCAACCGCGTCGAGCACGACTCCGGCGGCCGGGACCGTCTCGCCCGTGGCGCTGACGGGCGCGTCCGCGTCGTCGCTTGGCGCGTGCGACGTCTTGTCACCGGCCGTGTCGCGATCGCGCACTGCGGCTTCGCGTTCGGCGCGCAGCCGAGCGAACAGATCGCCCGCGTCGGGTGCGCCACGGGCATCAGACGCGGCATCGCCCTCACCGCTCACCGTGGCGCTGCCGTCGGCTGCCTCGCCGGACGTCTCAATGGGGACGGAGTCAGCGAGTTCGGCAGCGGCATCGTCGGCCGTGGTGGCCTCACCGGCGAGCGCGGCGTCGATCACACTCGCGTCGACCGTCTCGGGTCGCCGTTCGGCCGCCTTGCCCTCGACCTCGGCGAGGGCTTCGGTCGCGTCAAGGAACGATCGCTTCACCACGCGATACGCCTCGAGCAGCCGCTCGCGGCCCGATCGCAGTTCCGAGATCTGTTCGCCGAGCAGCCGGCGTCGATGGTTCAGGTCGGCGAGCACCCGCTCGCGAAGGTCGCGCGCGGTGTCGACGAGATGGCGGCCGTGCTGGCGCGCCCGTTCGATCTCGGCCTCGGCGGTGATGCCGGCGTCGTCACGCAACGCGGTGGCCTCGGCCTCGGCCGCGGCACGAAGCTCGCTCACGATGCGATCGGTCTCGGCGCGCAGGGTCGCGCTGCGTTCCTCGGCCGAAGTGACGATCGCAGCCGCCGCGGACTCGGCTTCCTCGGTACGGTGCGCCAGGACGCCGTCGGCCTCGGTCCGCAACCGCTCGGCGGTTTCACGCGCCTCAGCGAGAATCCGCCCGGCGTTCTCCTCGGCCTTGGTGCGAATGTCACGCGCCGCGTCGCGCGCGGTGTGCAGCAAGCGCGCCGTCTCGTCACCGAGCGCGTCGAGCAATTCCTCTTCGGTCAGCGAGCGGGGTGCGGCCGCCGCGACCTCGGCCGCCGCGAGCGCCGCCTCGAGATCGGCGACGCGACGTTGGGAGTCTGCGATCTCGTCAGCGACGCGTCGGAGGTACGCCGTCACTTCGGACTCGGAAATGCCGCGGAACGTCGACGAGAACGTGCGCGATGCGATCTCGTCGGCGGTCAACCGCGGCGTGCTCGTGATCGCGCGTCGCCGTTCGTCGCTCATGTTGCTCCTCGGACGTTGTCAGTGGTCTCCCGATCGGGTGGCCCCGCTCCGCGCGCAGGCCTCATCGTATTCCCGCCGCCGTCCCGGAGTGCCACACCGCGAGCGCCACGCCGCGACCCAGATGGCCGGTCGGTCCGCCGGTCGGCGATCCAGAGGCGGCTCCTTCTACGCGGGGACCGTCGTGGTCGTCGCGACCGGCGGGATCTCGTCGCCGCCGTGCGCCGCGAGCGCGGCGAGCGCGTCGTCGAGAGTCGCGACTTCGATGACCGTGTCGATCGCGTCCCGCGCGCGACGCACCTCGGCCTCGCAACTCTCGTGGAAGTCGACCGCCGCGCGGTAGTGCGCCTCGGTCTCATAGGTGTCGCGCGGCTCGGGCTCCGAACATTCCGGTACGAGCATGAGCGTTGCGTCCCTGCGCTTCGCCGCCTTGGCCTTGAGGTCCACTCGACCGACCTCGTGCACCTCGCCGTCGATGTCGATCGCTCCCGTGACCGCGACGTTCGTGCCTCCGGTGAGTTCGCCGGGCGTCAACTCGTCGAGCAGCGCCAAGGTCATTGCCAACCCCGCCGACGGTCCTCCGATGCTTTCGATCCGACCTTCGAAATCGATGTCGAACGGGTACCGCGCGTTCGGCTCCATGAGCACGCCGATGATCGCCCGACCGGAACCGTTGTCTGCCGTGTCGATGTCGACCGTCCTCGTCTCTCCGTCTCGCTCGTACCGGAGCGAGACGGTCTCGCCGGGCTGCAACGCGCCGATGACGGTCGAGATGACGTTGTTCTCGTCACCCGGCCCGACGGCACGACCGTTGACGGCGAGGATCACATCGCCGGGCGCGAGCACTTCTGACGCGGGCCGCCCGGCGACGACCGACGTCACCTGCATTCCGTCGAGGATCTCGACCGATTCGCCGATGCGTTCGAGCGCGAGCTTGCGCGCCGCGAGTTGGGCCTGGGCCATGTCGTTCGCCGAGAGCGCATCGAGATCCGCCGGCGACTGACCGGGTTGGGAGTAGTCGGCCTTCTTCACGTCGACATCGGGGTCGATCGACGCCTGGATGTAGCGCAGGAGATTGATGCGATCACCGCGCCGGATGAACAACAACATGAAGTTGCCGTCGCTCTCGTAACTCGGCGCGCCGTCGATCGAGACGAGCGGCTGCACCGCGACCGCGTCACCGGGCGCCTCGGTGTAGTAGTCGACGTGAACCCTCGACGCGATCACGACGAACAGTGTCGCGACGACGATGAGGCTCCAACCGACGCGCAGCATCCAGCGCAGCCGCCGCGAACGAGGGCGTGACGGGGTCAACCAGGGAGGGTTGGGCGGATCGGGCGGATCCGGCATCGCCGACCCGGTCGTCTCACCCCGGAATCGGTACGGAGGATCGGATCTCGGGTCGTCCACTCAACTGCTTTCGTTCGCATCCGACGAGAACCCGTGTCGATCCGGGTGCCCGAGACCCCACAGCCTGCCACGTACCGCGACGCCGAATGGACGCGACCCCCGCTCCCCAATCGGCCTCCCTTGCGGCCCGCGGCCTACATCGAGTCGTTGCGGGCACAGGCCGCGCCTCGACCGCGACGCGCCACCGCTGCGTTCGGGACCGGAGCGCTGGTGTGCGGTGTGGCCGTGTTGATCGCGACCGTGTCTGCCGCCGCGCTCGGCGGTGCGTGGTTGCTGCTCAGCCGGATGGCAGGCTGAGCGAGACGGCTGAGGCGAGTTCGGCGCGGATCACGATGCGCTGGCGGGCGCTGCCCTTCGGGTGGCAGGCGAACAGCGTCAGCGTCCGGCCCGGCGCCTGATCGACGATCCAGAGCGCGTCGGGTTCGACGATGAACTGATCGGTGACCCGATACACGAACCGCCGCCCGTCAACGAGCGTGAACTGGACCGCGTCACCGGCCACGAGTTGATCGACGTCGCGGAAGGGGTGCGTATAGGTGACGCGGTGACCGCCGAAGACCGAGTTCCCGTAGCCACCCGGAAGCGGGGTGCCCGGCCAGTGCCCGGGACCCTCGTTGATCACCGTCAGCCACACACCTTCGTACAGGACGTGATCGAGCCCGATCGCAGGGATCTGAATGCGCCCCAGCGGAACGACCGGGACATCGGCGTAGGGATCGGCCGGGACCCGGCTCGGCACCAAGAGCGTCGGCACAGCGATCGTCGTTGCCGGCACGGTCGTCGTAGGGGCGTGAGTCACAGGCGCCGGCGTGGTCGCGGTCGCGTCGACGTTCTTCGTCGCGGCACGCCCACTCGGTCGCGTCGACTCGGTGATTCCCGCGCCCGGCGACGATTCGGCCGGGAGCGACGACGCCGGCTCCGAGCGGGCAGGCGCCGTCGTGGACGCGAGCGTGCTCCACATCGCCGCGGTTGCCGCGGCGACGAGGACCACAGGGAACACCGCCCGCCGCCGTCGCATCCCGAAGGCATCGGCAGCGTGACCCACCCGCTGGAGAACGGATCGCCACGACGCGTCGGTTCATCCGGCCGTACAGTCGCCCCATGCCCCCGGCGACCAGCGGTGTCGACGCCGCCGCCGAAATCGCTGCACTCGGACTCGGCTCGCGTCGCTGGCCTGCCGGCACCCAGGCCGCGCTCGCGCTCGCCGCAACAACCGACGCCGACGTCCGAATCCGCATCGCCGCGCTCGGCGCGCTCGTGCGACGGGCACGGCCGGCCGCAGCCGCAGCCGCATGGAGTCGTGCAACGGCCGACCCCGACGGGCGGGTGCGCGTGCGCGCGGCCGAACTGGCACCGATGGTGGCGGCGCGATCACCCGCCGACATCGTGCTCGCTCACCTCGTCGACTGCTTCGCCGATCCCGAACCATTCGTCGCGGAGGCCGCCGCATGGGCGCTCGGCGAAGTTGCGGGAGCGCACCCACGTCTCGATCGTGCCGACGCGATCGACAGGCTGGCTGGAGCGGCCACCGATCATGCCGACTCCCTCGTCCGCGAGGCTGCCGTCGCCGCGCTCGGGGCGATCGGAGACCCCGCCGGGCTCCCGGCGATCCTCGCGGCGTGCCGCGACAAACCTGCAATCCGTCGGCGCGCGGTGCTCGCGCTCGCGCCCTTCGAGGGTCCGCAGGTCGAAGCCGCGCTCGTCCGCGCGACCACCGATCGGGACTGGCAGGTGCGTCAGGCTGCCGAGGACCTCACCTCGCCCGGCTGACGCCTCGAGATCGTCGGGTCAGCGGCCGAGATCCGTCTTGCCCATGAACAACTCCTTGAGAGAGTCGAAGTTCTCGAGGCAGCGGCCCGCGCCGATCGCAACACACTCGAGCGGGGCGTCGACGAGGTGGACGGGCAGATCGGTCTCCTCGGCGATGCGCCGGTCGAGGCCCTTGAGCATCCCGCCCCCACCGACGAGGTGGACGCCGTTCAGGATCAGATCCTGCGCGAGTTCGGGTGGGGTGCGCGCGAGGCAGGCACGCACTGCATCGCAGATCGACCGCGTCTGCTCCTCGATCGCGGCCCTGACCTCGGCGGGAACGAGCATCACCGTCTTCGGCAGCCCACTCATCAGGTCGCGGCCGCGCACTTCTGCCTTCCATTCCTCTTCGACGGGAAACGCGGAACCGATCGCGAGCTTGATCTCCTCGGCCGTGCGCTCACCGATGGCGATGCCGTACTCCTTGCGCACGTATGCCTGGATGGCCGCGTCGATGTCGAAGCTGCCGACACGTACGGCTTCGAGCGCGACGACACCGCCGAGTGAGATGACCGCGACCTCGGTCGTCCCGCCGCCGACGTCAATGACCATGTTGCCGAGCGGTTCGTGGATCGGGAGTGCCGCACCTATCGCGGCCGCGAGCGGCTGCTCGATGAGGTGGGTCTGCGCGGCGCCGGCGCGCCGGGCCGCGTCGAGTACGGCACGTTGCTCGACGTGGGTAATCGCGCTCGGGACGCAGATCAGCACGCGAGCCCGCGAGAACCGGTTGACCCCGGCACGCTGGAACAACAGCCGGATCATGCGCTGGGTGATGTCGAAGTCGGTGATCGCCCCGCCGCGCAGCGGACGCACCGCGACGATGTAGCCGGGGGTCCGGCCGATCATCTGCCAGGCGTCGTGACCCATCGCCAAGACCTCTTGGGTCCGGCTGTTGAGCGCGATCACCGTCGGCTCGTTGAGCGTGATGCCATGACCGCGCGCGTACACGAGGGTGTTCGCCGTTCCGAGGTCGATCGCGACGTCGCGCGCCATCAGTCGCTCACCGACGACGTCGCATCGACGACGGGGCGGATCCCGCGTGCCCCGAGCGCCCAATCTGCTCCGGCGTTCGCGCCCGGTCCGCCGCTCCAGTGCTCCTTCTTCCAGATCGGGACGGTCTCTTTGAGGGTGTCGATGCAGTAGCGGCCTGCTTCGAACGCGGCGTCGCGGTGCGGCGACGACACGACGACAGCGACGCTGGCTTCGGACAGCGCGATCTCGCCGAGCCGGTGGACGATCGCGATCCGCGACGCGTCCGGGAACCGGCGACGGGCCTCGGCCGCGATCTCCTCCATCCGGGCGATTGCAGGCTCTGGGTACGCCTCGTACGTCATGCGGGTCACGCCCGATCTTCCTTCGGCGTGATCGCGCACGACGCCGAGGAAACTCACGACCGCTCCGCAATCGGGCAGAGTCGCCCACTCGATCAACTCATCGATCGCGATCGGCGCATCGACGAGGTCGATTCGATCGAGGCGACCGCGCGCGCCCGCGGTCGCGTCCGACGCCGAGGGCGTGCTCATCCGTCCATTGTAGGAAGGCAACCGGAGCCCCGTTCAGGCTCGCCCCGAACGTGGGACGTCTCAGCGCCCGCGGTCGCGGTCCTCGGCCGGCGGCCGCGGTCCTCGGCCGGCGACCGCGGGGATTCGCGCCGCTCGCTTCCGTACACTCGAACTTCGCCATGGCTGACGACGCGCGCATGCCGGACCCCGATGACCCCACTGCGCCACGGGGCGAGTCGCCAACCGACGACGACGGTCGGCCGCGCCGACCGGTCCCCGATCCGCTCGATCGCGTGTGGCGTCATCCGTCGGAAATGGCGCGGTCGTCGCCCTCGCGCCGCTTCTCGCGGTTCGCGCATCGAAACCTTCGCCGCCGTCGCCCGCCTCCGCGTTCCGACGCCGAGCGCGCGGCGCGTGCACGGCTCCGCAACGCGGTGCTCGTGCCCGTCGGTTCCGCCCTTGCCGGCGCGGGCGTCACCCTCGCGCTGCTCGGAGCGTTCGGGTCGGTGCGGTTCGAACGCTCCGACGCGAACGACACCGTGTCGGCGTCGACGACTCCCGAGCCCGAGGCGATGGTCGGTCGGCTCGCGCCGTCGATCGTCGCGGTGATGGCCACCGATACCGACGGACACCGCCGCGGATCGGGAGTCGCGCTCCGCCATCGCGGCGAGATCGTGACGAGCGCGCGCCTGGTCGGTGCCGCCGCGACCGTCACCGTGCTCACGGTTGCCGGGGAACGATTGCGGGCCGACGTGATCGATCTCGACGCCGCGGCTGACCTCGCGCTGCTCGACATCCACCGCCCGATCACGGCGGCTCCGATCGCGACGACGGGCATCGGCGTCGGCGAGAGCGTGTACGCGATCGGTGCCGACCCGAGCGGCCATGCGACGCCGTGGGTCACTCGCGGCATCATCGCGTCGACCGACGGGCTCGTCGCGCGGACACCCGGCCCACAGATGGCCGGTCTGATCGTCACCGACGCGCTGGTCGACACGCACGCGGCAGGTGGCGCGCTCGTCGACGCGAAGGGCGGGGTGCTCGGCATCCTGTTGAGTCCGGTCGAAGGCCGCCGCGAAGGTCTCGCGCTGCCCATCTCGTTCGCGGCCGAAATCACGCGTCGACTGCGTACGAATGGCGACGCTGATCACGGATGGCTCGGACTGCACGGCATCGACACCGCGGAAGGACCGATCGTCGGCGAGGTGATCCGGCACGGTCCCGCCGACCGTGCCGGTGTGCGGTTCGGCGACCTCATCTTGAGCGTCGACGGCCGCAGCGTTCGGTCCATGGCCGAGGTCACGGCCGTCGTACGCCGGCACTGGCCACGCGAGGTCGTCGAGTTGCGGGTCCGGCGGGGCAAGTCCGACCTCGAGACATTCACCATCACGATCGGTGCGGCACGGCCAGCGGCCGCCGACGACACCACCCCGGCCACCTCGCCCGACGCGGCGGTCCCGATCGCCGTCGGAGCCGGGCGTTGACAACGGCGCCGGACGACCGCCGGATGACCACGGGCCGCGCTCCGCGCGCGACGATGGCGCGATGAGCGAGCGCGACCTGACAGGCCCCGGCACCCTCGACGCCGAACTGCTCAACGCGGTCCAGTGGGACTTCCCGCTCGCGGCGCGCCCGTACGCGGTGCTCGCCGAGCGCCTCGGCACGACCGAGGTCGACGTCATCGATCGCATCCGGGCGGCCAAGGACGCGGGCGTGCTCCGTCAACTCTCGGCGATCTTCGACACGCGAGCGCTCGGTTACACGTCGGCGCTCATCGCCGCCAAGGTCGATCCCGAGTCGATCGACGAGGCCGCCGCCGCCCTCAACCAACATCCGGGCATCTCGCACAACTACAAGCGCAACCACGACTACAACCTGTGGTACACGCTCGCGGTCCCGCCGGGCGAGGACTTCGACGCGCACCTCGACGTTCTGCACGCGCGCTCGGGTGCGACGGTCACCCGCAAGCTGCCGACTCTGCAGCTCTACAAGATCGGTGTGAAGCTCGACATGACGGGCCGCACGAGCGCAGACGCCAAGGCCGAAGTGCTCGAGCACGAACGACCGGAACGACGCTCGGATCTGGAAGCGCCCCAACTCAGCGACCTCGAGATGCAGGCGATCCGAGTCGTCCAGGAAGATCTCGCCCTCAGCAGCCGTCCGTTCGACGACTACGCCTCGCACCTCGGGATCAGCGGCGACGCGCTCCTCGAACTCCTCCGCGAGTTCACGGCTCGCAAGTGGATGCGTCGCTTCGCCGCGGTGATGAACCACCGCAGCGCCGGTTTCAAGGCGAACGCCATGGGCGTGTGGGCAGTACCCGAGCCCGACCTCGACACGATCGGCCCGAAGATGGCGGGATTCGCCGCGGTGTCGCACTGTTATCGCCGACCCACGTACGACGATTGGCCCTACACCGTGTTCACGATGATCCACGGTCGCACCGCGCGCGACTGCGAGGCGACGATCGAAGCGATCCGCGACGAGTGCAGCGTGAGCGAGTACGCGCTGTTGTGGTCGATCAAGGAGTACAAGAAGGTTCGGGTCCGCTACTTCACCCCCGACTGGGACGCGTGGCGGGCGCAACACCTCGTCACGACCTGAGCCGCAACGCTGGCGGCGGGTCAGCGCTGACGGCGGGTCAGCCACCACGTCGCGCCGGCGACGCCGGTGACGACGGCCGCGACCGCGGCGACCCAAGGGAGCGGGTGACGGGTGGCGGCACGCAGGTCGCCGGCCAGCACGAGCGCTTCTTCGTTGGTGTGACGCGGTTCCCATCCCGCCGCCCGCAGCCGGTCGTTGGCGATCACCCAGGGATGCACGAGGTACGGGACGATCTCGGGGCGCACCTCACCCAGCCCGGCGTTCCACAACGCCCGCAGGGTCCGGGTCGCCTGATCTTGTGACAGGCGCGGCCGGGCGGCCGATCGACCGGTGACCGCCAGCGCCTCAGCGCCGGTCAGCCAACCGTCCGCGGCGACGTTGTAGGTGCCGTGCAGGTCGCCGAGCGCAGCAACCGCAAGGGCGCGCGCGGCGTCGTCGACGTGGACCACCTGGATCGGGCGATCGGCGCCCTTGATCTCGACGGGCGCGCGCCCACACGCGGCCGCGGCGAACAGCGAATCCACGCCGGGACCCACGATGGGCGCGATGCGAAGGGCAACGATGGCCGAGCCGGGATGCCCGTCGGCCCATTCGAGCATCAGGCGCTCGCACTCGGCGTCGTGCACCGCCGACACGAAACCGGGATTGGGTCGTAGCACCGCGTCTTCGGACAGCGGAACGGAGTTGTTCGCCCACGCGCCATAGATCGCGGCGCTCGACGCGCGCACAAACCGGCGCGCGCTCACCGCGGCCGCCGCGTCAAGGAGTCGCCGCGTCGCGTCGACGTTGACTCGACGCGCCACTCCTGCGTCGACGACCGGGCCGACCGCTGCAGCGAGGTGCACGACCGTCTCGACCCCTTCGAGCACGGTCTTGAGGTCGGCATGGGTGATGTCGAGACGATGGAAATCGAGCTTGCGGGCCCCCCGCTCGGGATCGCGCACATCGATCCCGACGACCGAGTCGACTCGCGCGTCGGAGTCGAGCAGGGCGAGGAGCCGCTGTCCCAACATGCCGGCCACACCGGTCACCGCCACCCGCATCTCAGAACAAGTATCAGATCGACGGCCCGACCGTCAGATCGCGAACTTTGCGCCTCCGCCGCTGACGATCACGCGCCCGCTGGCCCAGTGACCCGCCCGGTGAACGGCCACTGACCCGCGCGGTTGGCCGGCGCAGGCCGGTTCGTAGACTCCGGCCATGAACGACGGGGCCGCCGAACGCGAGCCCGGCGAGCCCGAGCGCTTCAACCCCTTCCAGGTGCTCGCCGACCTCGACCTCGGCGACCTGGCGCGGATGCTCCAGAGCCCCGGGCCGGTGAACTGGGAGATCGCCCGGGCATGCGCCGCGTCGCTCGCCCGCAGCGCACCCGACGGCAGCCCGGCCCCCGACGAGACGATCGACCCGGCACGAGCGGCGGAACTGCTCGACCTCGTCGCCGTCGCCCAGACCCACGTGATCGGGCTGACCGGACTGTCAGAGGTGGGGGCCATCCGGGCCCGGGCCGTCACCAAGGAAGAATGGACCGTCGTCACCCTCGACGGGCTGCGCCCCGTGGTCGAGGCGCTGTCAACGACCTTGGCTGCGGGAGCCACACCCGCTGCGGGCTTCGATCCGAGCCGGCTCGACCTCGCGCGCCTCGTGGCCGGCGACGACCCGGCCGAGGTGCTCGCTGGCGATCAGGAGATGTTCGCCGGACTCATCGGGGCACTCGCGCCACTGCTCTTCGGTGTTCAGGCTGGCTCGCTCGTTGGTCTGCTCGCACAACACGCTCTCGGTCAGAACGACCTGCCGTTGCCGCTCGCCGGTTCGCCCCAGCTGGCGTTCGCGCTCTCGAACATCGAACGCTTCGCGAACGACTGGGAGATCGCGCCGCGCGACCTCGCGTTCTCGCTCGCCGTACGCGAGGTCGTGCGCAGCGCGCCGCGATCGGTGCCGTGGGTCCGCGAGCGGCTGGTGAGGCTGTCGTCCGACTTCGTGTCGCGCTACGAGATGCGAGCCGAGGTGATCGAGGACAAGCTCGACGACCTGATTCCGCCCGATGTCGACCTCGCGGGGTTCAACCCGTTCGACCCGTCGACCGAGTTGCCGATGCTCGATCTCGATCCGGTTGCGTTGCTCGACGGGCTTCGCACCGCGCAGCAGGCACCGGTCCTGGCCGAACTGCGACGTTTCGGAGCGGTGCTCGAAGGGTACGCGGACGTCGTCGTCGGCGAGCTCAGCGCATCGCTCGCGCCCGACGCCAAACGGGTCGACGAAGCGCTCCGCCGGCATCGCGTCGAGCACGGACGCCACACCGCGTTCGTCGAGAAGATGCTCGGCCTCGCGCTCGATCGCGGTGACTACGAGGCAGGGAGTTCGTTCTGCAGCGGCGTGGTCGCCCGTGCGGGGCTCGACGGCCTCAACCGGCTGTGGGAAGGCGAGGCGATGCTGCCGACCGCACCGGAACTCGTCGCCCCGGGATTGTGGCTCGCACGCATCGACCTCGACCTCTCCAACCCCTGACACGGCTTCTATCGCGAAAACCCGCCCCCGGGCGACCACCCTGACCAACAGACCGGGTCACGAGGGACGAGTGGTCAGAAGTAGCTGAGCATCGCTACCGGTTCGCGCGTCCGGAACAGTCGATCAGCCGCCGCGAGTTGTTCGCCCGAACCAGACGCAGCACCGATCGCCGCGAACGGCACGATCGAGCGCTGCCCGAGATACGCCGCGCCGAGCACGTCGGCGTCAAACACGAGATCGTCTCGGGACGCGGTCGATACGCAGCGCCCGCGACCGTCGCGAACCTCGAGCGCGAACGTCCCGTGACCGCGGACCTCGAACTGCAATTCGCCGTCGTGCTCGTATGCCCGTGCCGCGAGTGCCGCGGGGACGTCGATGAGCTTGACCCACAACCCGTCGTTCACGAAGTCGATCCTGCGGCGCCGAACGTCGGCGAGCGCCCAACGCACGGGGTCGTCGATCGGGACCTGGGACGCCTTGACGCGCGTCACGAGGTCGACATCGAGGAGATAGCGCCACAGGGCGAGGCGTGCGGTCGGCGTGACGGCTTGGAGGTCGACGACTTCGATCGTGCGATCGCTCACACCGTTCGTCCAGTCCCCGCTCACCGTGTAGAAGGCGTAGCCGTCGGCTTCGCCTGCGGTCTCGTGCACGACCCAGAACTTCGTCTCGGCCTCGTAGCCGTAGATGACCTCGGGCCACCAGAACTCGGGCCGGGCGACGCTTCCCAACGTCGCCCGGGTCCGCTCGTAGACCGAGGGGAAGAGTTTCGCGGCCTCGTCAATGTCGACGAAACGCACGCGGCCCGGGTCGCGGAATCCCCGCACGAATTCGCCATGCGCACCCTCGATGGTCATCCCGACCCTGTCGCCGGCGGGGCCGTACCCGAAGCGGCGATAGATCGAGCCTTCGGACGCGGTGAGGATCGACAGGGCTTCGTCGTGCTCGCGCGCGTCGTCGGCCAGCGCGTGCATCACCCGCGTCAACACCCCGCGCCGGCGGTGGGTCGGCGCAACCGCGATCCACGACACCGCCGCCGCGGGAACCCGTGCGCCGCCCGGCACCGTCACGTCGAACGAGTAGTTTCTGCCGATCCCGACCATCTCGCCGGCGACGAAGGCGCCAAAGGCGCGGTCAAGCTCGCCGCGCGTCCAGGTGTCGGGGCGCGGCGGGTCGGCCTTGGTGAAGGTGTACTGGAACCCTTGCTGGTCGACCCGGTGAAACGCGTCGAACTCGTCGTCGGCAATGACCCGTACTTCGATCTCCACAGATCCAGTCTGGCGGGCGGCACCGGCCACGACGAACGATTTAGACGACAACGTCACGGGAGGTCTTCGAAATCGGCGATGGGGTCGAGATCGCGGGCGCGGGCCGCGGCCTCGCGATCGAGGCGGCGGACCGCGCCGAGATAGGTCAAACCGCTGAAAAGCATCACGAGGGCGATGATGAACAACCCTCCCTCGCCGAACGACGGGAACGCCACCGCGACGACGCCGCCGGCGACCCAGACCAACTGGAAGCGGGTCTCGAACCGCGCGAAGGCGCGGCCTCTCGCGGCGTCGTGGGCGTCGCGCTGGACCAAGCTGTCGAAGGCGAGCCGACCGCACGCCGCGCCGGCGGCGACCATCGCCGCGGCGATCGGCAGCCACACCCGTCCGAAGCCGCGCGCGGCGAACACGACGATCACCCCGGGGATCACCATCGCTCCGACCAGAATCGTCTCCTCGCGCAGTCTTCGTCGCAACTGCGGGGCGACAATCGTGCCGAGCCCGTTGCCCGCCGCACTCACGCCGATGATCAACCCGTACACCCACGCAGGTTCTTCGAGGTCCTTCAAGACGAAGGCGCCGAAGAACGTCATGAAGCCGACCGCGCCGCGCACGAAGCCCATCGCGCTCCCAGCAGCAACGATGCTCGGGACGTGCAAGGCAGCCCGATCGGTCTCGGTCTCGTCGGGGCCAACCGCACGCGCCCGCGGGATAGCGAGCGCGAGCAGGCCCGCCGCCAGGAACACGACCGCGCCGAACCGGAGCACCCAGTCGCCGCCCGCGGCCCAGAGCAGCAGGCCCGCGATCGGTGCGGCGATCGTCCCACCCAGCACGCCAATCAGCGCCAGCCGGGCGTTCGCGAGGACCAACTCGTCGTCGGAATCGACGACGGCGGGCACGAGCGCAGCTTTGGTGATGTTCTGGCTCTTCGAGCAGACGAGGGACCCGAACGCGAGTGGGTAGAGCCACAGGTCGTCGATGTGGTTCGCCATCAGGACACAGAACGCCGCCCGGCACAGCACCGTCGCCACGAAGAGCAGCCGCCGACCACCGCGCGACCGGTCCAGCGCGGGTCCGAGCAATGGCGCGATGACGACAAAGGGGGTCATCGTGAGGAGCAGGTAGCCGAGGACCCTCAGGCGCGACTCCCCGGCAGCGGCCGAGAAGAACAGCGAGTCGGCGAGCGCGACGGTGATGAACAGGTCGCCACACACGCCCGCCATCTGGGCGAGCGCGAGCCGGGCGAACGGCGGCGCCGTCGACGAGGGTTGCCTCGCCAGCTTGGGATAGGCACGCTTGTCCGTTACCCGAGCGTATCGGCGCGCCCTCGACGCCGAAGGTTGCTCGTACCATTCACTGCCGCGTCATCGCGACTTCACCCGCTGGAGACAGAGTGGAAGCACATCATCGTTACCGTGGCCGAGACCTCGATCCAATGCGCATTCCCTCCCCCTCGGAACCGCAGGATCGGGGACGGCCGCCCGACGGGGCGGCCGTCGAGTCTTCGGGCGCCGAATCGGGGTGTCCGGATGACTCGCCTCGGCGAGGGGAGACCGTCGCAAAGGTCGTGTCGCCGGTGGCCGCAGGTACGACGTATCTCAACCGCGAGCTCAGCTGGCTCGAATTCAACGCACGGGTGCTCCACATGGCCGAGGACCCAGCGATTCCGCTGCTCGAACGCGTCCGATTCTTGGCGATCTTCAATTCGAACCTCGATGAGTTCTTCCAGGTCCGCGTGGCCGCGCTCAAGGAACGCCAACAGGTTCAGGTACGAGGGGTGGGACCGGACGGGCTGTCGGTCAGCGCCCAGCTACGCGCAATCCGTGAACGCGTCGATGAACTGGTCCAGCGCCAATCCGCCATCTTCCGGGAGCAACTCGTCCCCGCACTCGCGCACGAAGGAATCCAGTTCGTGGCCCTGCGCGATCTCGACGAACACCAACGAAAACTCGTCGACCGAGCGTTCGAGGATCGGATCTTCCCGGTTTTGACGCCGCTCGCGGTCGATCCCGCACACCCGTTCCCCTATATCTCGAACCTGTCACTGAACCTTGCGGTCGTGGTCGGCGACCCGCTCACAAGCGAGCAACGCTTCGCTCGGGTGAAGGTCCCGCCGATGCTCCCCCGATTCGTCCAGCTCGGCGACGAAGGCCGCTTCCTTCCGATCGAGGAATTGATAGCGGCGAGCCTTCCGCGGCTCTTCCCGGGGATGGACATCCTCACCTATCACCCGTTCCGCGTCACGCGCAACGCCGACGTCAGCCTCGACGACGACGCGGAGGACCTGCTCCAGGCATTGCAGGAGGTGCTGCTGCAACGCACGAAGTTCAGCGTCGAGGTGAGGCTCGAAGTCGACACCACCATGGACGCGTCGACCCTCGATCTCCTGGTGCGCGAACTCGAGTTGACGCCGGATGAGGTCTATGTGGTTGACGGTCTGCTGGCGCTGGAGGGCGCGGCGATCCTCGCCGACCTCGACCGACGCACGTTGCTCCATCCGCACGCGACCGCGTCGACGCCGCCGGGGTTCTCCGACGATCCCTTCGGTGTGGTGCGCACCCGCGACGTGCTCGTACACCACCCCTACGAGTCCTTCGCCACGACCGTCGAGGCGTTCATCGCCTCGGCCGCGAACGATCCCGGGGTCGTCGCGATCAAGCAGACGTTGTACAGGACCGGCGGTGACGAAGCAGGGATCGTCGCAGCGCTCGCGGCGGCCGCACGTGCGGGCAAGCAGGTCGCGGTCGTCATCGAACTGCAGGCGCGTTTCGACGAGGAGACCAACATCGATCGCGCGCAACGGCTCGAGGAAGCCGGCGTGCACGTCGTCTACGGTCTGGTCGGCTTGAAGACGCACGCCAAGGCGACGCTGGTCGTCCGGCAGGAGCACGATGGCATCAGGCGCTACTGCCACATCGGGACAGGTAATTACAACCCGAAGACCGCGCGTATCTACGAGGACCTCGGCCTGTTCTCCAGCGACGAAATGCTGTGTTTCGAAGTCGCCGAACTGTTCAATCATCTGACGGGCTACTCGCGCCCGCGCGGGTTCACGCGCCTGCTGGTCGCACCGTCGGATCTCCGGACCGAGTTGCGCGCCCGCATCGACCGTCAAGCCCACCCGGGCGGCCGCATCGTGATGAAGATGAACTCACTCGCCGACGAAGCCATGATCGGTGCCCTGTACGACGCGAGCCGCAAAGGATGCGAGATCGACCTGTTGGTTCGTGGCATCTGCTGCCTCGTCCCTGGCGTTCCCGAGCAGTCGGACCACATTCGTGTTCGATCGCTGATTGGTCGCTACCTCGAGCACTCCCGCATCTACTGTTTCGGGAGTGGTGATGACGCGGAGTACCTCATCGGCTCAGCCGACCTCATGTCTCGGAACCTCGACCGGCGAGTCGAGGCACTCGTGGTGATCACCGACGGCGAGGCACGCCGCCGGCTCGCCGAAATCCTCGCCGTGGAGCTGGACGATGACATGCTCGCCTGGCTGATGGATGCCGACGGCACGTGGTCCAAGGCAACACCGACTCGAGGCCTCGAGACGCACCTTCGTCTCCACGATTTCGCGACGGCGCGCAATGTCGTCGCGTGAACCTCTCGACCGCTACGAGGTCCGCGCTGCTGGCGCGATCGTGCGAAGGGGCGACGGACCCGACACCGAGGTGCTCCTCATCCACCGTCCCGGCCGTGAGGATTGGAGCTTGCCCAAGGGCAAGCTCGACGCCGGCGAAACCGAAGCCGACGCCGCGGTCCGCGAGGTGCTCGAAGAGACAGGATGCGAGATCAGACTCGTCGACGACGCGGGGACGACCGAGTACGCCGACCGCAAGGATCGCTCGAAGCTGGTCACATGGTGGATTGCCGATGTGGTCCACGACCACGGATTCGCGCCGACCGAAGAAGTCGACGAACGACGGTGGCTGCCCGTCCCCGAGGCGATGGACCTGTTGACCTACGAGCGCGACCGAGACCTGCTTCATCGGGCCATCCCGACCCGAGTTCGCCGGTGATCTACCTCCTGCGTCACGCCAAGGCCGGCCGCCGAGGAGCGTGCGGCTCGCGCGACACGCTGCGGCCGCTCGACTCAAAAGGCCGTCAACAGGCGATCGCTCTCTGCGAACTGCTCGACGACGTGCCGCTTGACGTGATTCTGTCGAGCCCCTTCGTGCGGTGCATGGAGACAGTGATTCCGATCGCGGCGCGCCGGATGCTCCCGATCGAACCGCACCCGGCACTCCGTGAGTCAACACCGCTACCGCTCGTCCTCGACCTGGTGCGTGAACACGCCAACCGATCGGTGCTGCTCTGCACCCACGGCGACGTGATCGGCGACGTCCTCGGGCATCTCGAATCCGCCGGATGGCTCGATCCCGGGATGCTGGACCTCCCGATCGCCAAGGGCAGCACATGGGTGCTGCGTCACCGTTCCGACGGCACGCTCGCCGCCACGGAGTACCGACCCGCGCCCTGAGTCGCTCCAGCCGCGTTGCACGTGACGCACGGCTGACACTTCGGGTTCAGTGCGAGCGCTGCGATGCCGAGAACATCTCGAACGCAGCCGTGCCGTGCTGGTCGGGATCTCGGCCCGCGCGACACTCCCGAAAGGCGGAATCATGGCGCGCTTTGCTGATCTGATCGGCCCGGTGACTCCTCCCGAATCAGGATCGACGGCGGCGGTTGCTCCTCCCCCGTCCGCGCCCGAGCCAATGGGCGCGATCGCGGCGCACGACGAAGTCGGCGCGGCGTTGTCGGATCTCGGACTCGGGAATGTTGTCTCAGCGAGCGAGCCGAGCACCACTCATGGTGACGCAGCGCCCGACCCGACCGCAGCGCTCGCCGCGGCGTTTCGCACCGTGGTGCCCGACGACACGACGCCGAACGCCGAGGCGCAGCCACAACTCGCCCCGATGTTCGACGACGACCTGTTGCCGACGCGCGTTGTCAAGGGCCGACGCCGCTGAACGAAGGTCAGACCTTCTCGAATCGGTAGCCGACGCCGCGCACGGTCACGATGCGTCGAGGCTGACTCGGGTCAGCCTCGACCTTGGCCCGCAACCGCTTCACATGAACGTCGAGCGTCTTGGTGTCGCCGAAGTAGTTCGGTCCCCACACGCGATCGATCAACACGTCGCGGGTCAACACCCTGCCTGCATTGATCATCAGGATCTCGAGCAGCTCGAATTCCTTGAGCGGAAGCGCCACCGCCTCTCCTCGAACTCGGACCTCATGCCGGCCGGTGTCGATCTCCACGTCGCCCATCGCCACGAGATCGGGCCGATCGGACCGATCCTCCTCGAGCGGAACGCGTCGCAGTGCGGCGCGAACACGTGCGACGAGCTCGCGCAAGCGAAACGGCTTGCTCACGTAGTCGTCGGCACCGACTTCGAGCCCGACGACTGCGTCGATCTCGCTGTTGCGCGCCGTCACCATGATGATTGGAACACGGGACCGTGATCGCAGTTCGCGACACACGTCAATGCCGCTGATACGCGGCAGCATGACGTCGAGCAATACGAGTGCAGGCCGGGCGGTGTCAAAACGCGCGATCGCCTCTTCACCGTCCGCGGCCGTCACCACGAGGAAGCCCTCGCGCTGCAGCGCAACGGACAACGCGTCACGGTAGGACTGCTCGTCGTCAACGACGAGGATCAACGGGGGATCTGCCACTTAACCCACCTCGTGGTTGATGACGTTCGAAGACTCGGCGAGTGGCAGGCTCAGCGTGAACGCCGAACCTTCGCCTTCGTGCGAGATCACCGACACGTCACCGCCATGCGCCCGTGCGACATGACGAACGATGGACAACCCGAGACCCGTACCGCCGGTCTCGCGACTGCGTGCCCGGTCGACCCGGTAGAAGCGCTCGAAGATGCGCTCGAGATCACGACTCGGTATCCCGATCCCCCGATCGCGCACCATGATGGCAACGCTTCGCTCCAGCCGATCGACGGTGACATCGACAGTCGACCCGGGCTCGGAGTACTTCACGGCGTTGTCCAGCAGGTTGTACACGGCGCTCACCAGCTGACGGCGATCTGCGGTCACACGGAGGTCGGGCGCGATCATCCCGGCGCGAACCCCGATGGTCGCCGCTTCGGCCGCGCTCGCGACCTGTTCGATCGCGGCACGCACGATGACGTCGACGTCGACGAGTTCCCGCTCCACCGGAGCGTCGGCCTCGAGTTGGGAGAGGTCGAGCAGATCGTCGACCAGTCGGGCGAGACGATCGGCCTCACGGACGATTCGAGCCGCGAACTTGCGGGTCACCTCGATGTCCGTCTCGTCGACCATCGTCTCGGCCAGCACGCCCAGCGCACCGATCGGGGTGCGCAACTCGTGCGACACGTTGGCAACGAAGTCCTTCCTGACATCGTCCACCCGGTGCGGCTGCGTGACGTCGATCACCCACGCCACGGCGCCGACGACACGGTCGTCCTTCGTGAGCGGCGCGGCGCGAATCGAGAGCACGAGGTGAGGCGGCCCGAACAGCGGCAACTCACGCGAAGACGACTCCCCCGCGAGCGCGCCGCGAAGCATGCCCTCGCAGGCCTCGTCGACCAGGACCTGCACGCGGCGACTGCCGGTCAGTCGCGACATCGCAACGTTGCGCATGAGTTCGTCACCTTGACGATCGACGACGACCACGCCCGCGTCGAACGCGGCGACCGCGGCGGTGAGCAGATCGCGGCCTCGTGCCAGTACCGCCGTGCGTTCGATCTCGTTCGCGATGGCAGCCGAACTCGCCCGGCCGCGTGCCGCCGCTTGGCGGGCCATCGTGAACGTGGCGATCAGCGCTCCGATCGCCGCACTGGCGAACGCGACCAGGATCAGCACGTCAACCGAAACGTCCCGTGATGTATCCCTCGGTGCGGGGGTCGGTCGGGTTGGTGAAGATCTGACTTGTCACCCCGAACTCGACGAGGCTTCCGACCCGGTGGCCGGCATCGTCGACATCCACGGTCAGGAACGCCGTACGGTCGGAGACTCGTGCAGCCTGTTGCATGTTGTGAGTCACGATCACGATCGTGAACTCTCTCTTCAGGTCGATCATCAGGTCTTCGATCCGCGCCGTAGCGATAGGGTCGAGCGCCGAGCACGGTTCGTCCATCAAGATGACGTCGGGCTGCACCGCGAGCGCACGGGCGATACAGAGACGTTGCTGCTGCCCGCCTGACAGGGTGTAGGCGCTATTCTTGAGCTTGTCTTTGACCTCGTCCCACAGCGCGGCCCGCTGGAGCGCGTGCTCGACGACATCGGCGAGCCCCTGCTTGTCGCCGCGGATCCGCGGTCCGTACGCGACGTTGTCGAAGATCGACTTGGGGAACGGGTTCGGTTTCTGGAACACCATGCCGATCCGGCGTCGCACTTCGACCGGGTCGACGTACTTCGCGTACAGATCGTGACCGTGGTAATCGATGGTGCCGTGCACCTCGGCGCCGGGAATCAGATCGTTCATGCGGTTGAGGCAGCGCAGCAGCGTGCTCTTGCCGCAACCCGACGGACCGATGAGAGCCGTGATCTGGCGTTCCGCGATGTCCATGCCGACACCGGCAACTGCGAGCGCGCCGGAGTAGCTGACCGCGACCTCGGACAGGCCGAACACCACACCTGCGGGGAGTGGCTCGGACGTCCTCATCGCCACAACCGGGGCGTTGACGACGGTCGTCGCCATGTCGTCTCCTGTGGGTTCATCGGAAGGGTGGGGCACGTTCGCTCCGGTCGCTGACAGGTAGGGTCGAGAGAGCTTTGCGGAGCCGTCAGCACCAGGCAAGCGGGAACGCTAGGACCGGATTCCGGCCTGATCATGAGGGTCCGATGTCCTGCAGGTGAACGGCGGCTGAACAGAAACAGGAAGGGTGCTCGAACTGACGCATCTCATCGGCGACTCGCCGATGATGGCGTCGTGAGCGACATCCTCGGACTGCGATGGCGTGCTCGGCGAGAAGATCGTGACAACATGGAAACCCGGAAGAACTACGACGACCAGATCCACGAGATCAAGGCGGACGTCATCACCCTTGGTGCCAGGGTTGGTGAACAGATCAGCCGCGCGACCCGCTCGATGCTCGACGGCGACCTGAGCCTCGTCGAGAACGTCTACGAGGAGCAACGCCGGGTCAAGGACGAGACATTCCGTATCGAGCAACGCTGCCACGAATTCTTCGCGCTCCAACAACCGCTCGCCGCCGACCTGCGCACGATGCTGGCGGTGATGCGAATCCTCCACGAGATCCAGTTGATCAACAACCTCATGAAGAACGTCGCGCGGGCGACGCGCCGCCTGTACCCGCGCGAGTTGCCCCCTCGCATGCGCGGCATCATCGAGCGGATGGGGACTCAGGCCAGCGTGATGCACAACGTCGCGACCGAATCGTTCGCCGACAACGACGCTTCCGCCGCCGGAGCGCTTCCGGACATGGACGACGTCATGGACGATCTACAAAGGGACCTGTTCCGGGCGATCTTCGCCGAAGGCGCACCGGACGAGTCGAGCCTCCAGAAGGCGGTGCAGATCGCGTTCGTCGGTCGCGACTACGAACGTGCCGCCGATCATGCCGTCACCATCGGGCAGTGGGCGCGTTTCATCGCCATCGGACAGCTGCCGGGCGACCCCAACGACCGATCGGCGCGCTGACCGAGGTTGCCGATCGGTGATCGTTCCCTCGCCGTTCACCGCGCGTTCACCAAGGCGAGGGGCGCCGTCCAGCGCCGATCCCTACCGTTGCCTGCGATGACACCGACGCCCCGCGACAGGGGCCGACGCGACGGAAGGGGCGAATCTTGATTCGCACGCACCAGACTCGAATCACCGCACTCGCGCTGGGCGCGGCCCTCGTGTTCGCCGCCTGTGGAGGCGACGACGAGACCGACAACGGCGGCGGGAGCGGGGGCGACTCAGCCGTCCCGGCGTGCTTGAACCTGAACGACCTGTACGCGATCAGCGGGCCGGAGTCCGAAGGGATCAACGACTGGGCGGCCGCGGGGGCACTGGCAGCCGAGCTCGGGAGCACGACCGAGTTTCCCGACCTCGACCTCGCGATCATCGCGCCCGGTGAGGAGTCGGGAACGTGGGATAGCTACATCGATCTCGCCCTCAAGGACATCGCCGAGGCTCGTCTGGAGGCGGGGAAGATCACCGAGGACGTCGTCGAGACGACTCGCAAGGACTACAGCTCCTCGAAAGACGACAACGTGATCATCGAGGGCGTGTCAGGGACCGAGGGCGGCTTCGGATGGGTCGGCTTCGCCTTCGCCGACCTGAACCGCGAGAGCGTCCGGCTGTTCGAGATCGACGCCGGCGAGGGTTGCGTGGCGCCGACGGCGACCACCATCGCCGACGGCTCCTACCCGTTGTCGCGTCCCCTCTACATCTACGTGAACAAGGCCAAGGCGCAGGAGAACCCGGCCGTCGCGGCGTTCGTCGACTTCTACCTCTCCGACGAGGGCTACGACGCGGTCGCTGAAGAGGACTACGTCCAACTCGACGAGGCGGCATGGGCCGCAGTCGGCGAGGCCTGGGCCGCCGAAGGCATCTCCGCCGAGGGCGACCTGTCCGGTTCGGTCGTGGTGAGCGGGAGCTCCACCGTCGAGCCGATTTCCTCCAACGTCGGCGAGCGCTTCTTCGCCGCGAACGACGGTGTGGAAATGAACGTGACCGGCCCCGGCACGTCGGACGGCATCGAGCAGTTCTGCGCTGGCGAGATCGACATCGCCGACGCGTCACGGGCGATCAAGGACGAGGAGATCGAGAGCTGCGCCGAGGCCGGAATCGAATACATCGAACTTCAGGTGGCGATCGACGGCCTGTCAGTGATCACCCAGGCGTGACCGCCGCGGTGAGGGCGAGCTGACGATCGCCCGGTAGCTGTACGCCGGCTCGAGCAGCGCGATGAGACGCTGCTCGAGCCGGTTCGCTTACGGACGGGGAAGACAGCAAAATGACGACGATGCCGGCCTCCACGATCGACGCGAGGGAGCTGCGGGGCAATCCCCGGCGCCAGCGCAAGGAGGAGGCGATCCGGCTCCTCTTCCTCGCGGCCGCCGCGAGTTCGATCGGCATCAGCCTGACCATCATCATCTCGCTGTTCGACAACGCGCTGACCTTCCTCACGAACATCGAACTGTCGTCGCTGTGGACCGATGGCTGGTTTCCCCGTCGCGGCCTCTTCGATGTGAAGACCCTGCTCGTCGGCACCCTGCTCACGACCGCCATCGCGATGCTGATCGCCGCGCCGCTCGGACTCGGGGCAGCCCTGTTCTTGTCCGAGTACGCCTCGCCGCGGGTGCGACGGATCGTGAAGCCCATCCTCGAGATCCTCGCGAGCGTCCCGAGCGTGGTCATCGGGTTCTTCGCGTTGACGTGGATCTCGCCGGAGATCGTCCAGATGATCAACCCTGCTGCGAACCGCTTCAACCTCCTCGCTGCAGGCGTCGGGATCGGTCTGCTGTCGACGCCGCTTGTGGCCTCGGTGGCCGAGGACGCGTTGCGGGCCGTCCCCAACTCGTTGCGCGAGGCCGCTTACGGCATGGGCAGCCGCACGATGGCCACCACGCTGCGGGTCGTGTTCCCCGCGGCGATCTCGGGCATCGTCGCCGCCCTCATCCTGGCTGTGTCGCGCGCGATCGGCGAGACCATGGTCGTCGCGATCGCGACCGGCGGGTCAGGCGGCTCGTTGTTCACCACCGACGTGTTCGAACCGGGCCAGACCCTCACCGCGGCGATGGCCGCGCTGGCGACCGGATCCGACCAGGTCCGGGGGGCGGGCCAGGCGTTCAACAGCTTGTTCTTCCTCGGCCTGTCGCTGTTCGCCGTCACTCTCATGCTCAACGTCGTCGGCGACACGTTCGTCCGCCGGGTCCGTAACCGCTACTAGGACAGGACCTCGAAGTGACGACGCTTTCCGCAGCCGGCACCGTCAGCGGTTCGATCGATCGATCATTGCAGCGGCACGGGCGCGACTGGAAGGGCGACGCATTCATGGTCGCGCTTCTCGGCGCGCTGCTGACCGCGCTGGCATTCCTCGTCGTGTTGCTCGGCACGATCATGTCGGACGGTCTCGGCGTCTACACCGACCGCGGCGCGTCGTTTCTCACGAGTGGGCTCTCACGTTCGGTCGACAAGGCCGGGATCTGGCAGGGGATCCGCGGCTCGCTCATCATCACCGCGATCGTCGCGGTCGTCGCGTTCCCACTCGGCATCGCGACTGCCGTCTACCTCGAGGAGTACGCGACCGACAACCGGTTCACCCGCTTCGTGTCCCTCAACATCCGCAACCTCGCCGGGGTACCGTCGGTCGTCTACGGCCTCCTCGGCTTCAGCCTGTTCGTCAAGTTCCTCGGCAACGACCTCACCGACGGCGGCGGGTTGACCGGCGGGCGGTCGGTGATCTCGGCAGGGCTCACGATGGCGGTGCTGGTGCTGCCCCTCGTGATCATCACCACCACCGAGGCGCTGCGCGCGGTACCGCAAACCCTGCGCGAAGGTGCCATCGGCATCGGCGCGACGCGCTGGGACACGGTGCGCACGATGGTGCTCCCCAACGCTTCGCCGGGCATCCTGACGGGCATCGTGCTCACGATCTCACGGGCGATCGGAGAAACCGCTCCCCTGCTGCTCGTCGGGGGTGTCACCGGCTTCCTCTCGAGCGGGAACCAGTCGATGTTCGAGCAACTACGCGGCGGCTTCACCGCCCTGCCGCTGATCGTCTTCCGCTGGTCGAAAGAACCCAAGGCCGACTTTCGCGAGGCGCTCGCTCCGGCGGCGATCATCGCCCTGCTGATCGTGACGTTGGCGTGCAACACCATTGCCATCGTCTTGCGCAACCGCTTCGAGCGGCGTCAGCAGCGAGTCTGAGCCCGCCCCCGCACCCGCGGGGTGGGAGGCGCGTCAGGTGTCTTCTTCGTCGTAGCCGAGATCCCACTCGAGGATCAGGTGCTCGCGCTCGGCGTCGCGCGTCACCCGCTCGCGGTTGCGGCGGAACTGCGGGTCGTGCGGCGGCAGCAACTGCAGGCGGGCATCGACCCGTTGCGCGAACTCGCGGATCACGCTCTGGTCGCCGAAGACACGCACGACGTCCCAGTGGGGCGCCACCGGACCCATGTAGACCACCTTGACGTGGCCCTGCGGCGGGATCTCTTGGAGTTCGTCGGAGTTGATGGCCATCGCCCGCAGGTTAGCGAGCCACTGGCGCCGCCAACGTGTCGCACCACGGGGCCGGTACCTCGGATTCGGAGGTTGCCGGCGCTCAGATGTTGTCTGCGGGCAGAGTGCCGAGTTCGACGCGGATCGTCCGAGCCGAACCGTCGCGCTCGATCCGGACATCGACCGTCTCACCCGCGCGGTGTCGTCGGATCGACCGCAGCAACGACGCGTCGGTGTCGATCGCCTCGCCGTCGAGCGCGACGATCACGTCACCCTCCTCGAACCCGAAGTCGTCGGCCGGGCTTCCGGGAACGACGTCGATGATCTGCGCGCCGATGGTCGTCACCAGGTCGTCCTCGTCGGCGATCTGTGGCGTGACACTCCGGGACTCCACGCCCAAGAAGGCGACCTCGGGCTCTCGACCGTCGCGCAACGCCTCGATGATCGGTTTCGCCGACGAGATCGAGATCGCGAAGCCGACGTTGTTCGACTCCTGCGGCGGAGCGATCGCGGTGTTGATGCCGATCACCTCGCCGCGTGTGTTGACGAGCGGGCCGCCTGAGTTGCCCGGGTTGATCGCCGCGTCCGTCTGGATCACCGAGACGAGCGTCGTGTTGCCCACGGGGACCTGACGGTCGAGCGCCGAGACGATGCCGGTCGTGACCGACAGTTGCCCCTCGAGGCCGAGCGCGTTGCCGATCGCGATGACCCCGTCGCCGACCTGGGTGACGGGCGGATCACTGTCGCCGAGTTCGATCGTCGGCAAATCTCGGCGGGCGATCTTGATCACTGCGAGGTCGTGCGCGCTATCGGCGCCGAGCAGCTCGGCCGACTCGACGTCGCCATCGGAGAGCGTGACCGAGATGCCGTTGGCATCGCCCGCCACATGCGCATTCGTCACGATGACGCCGTCGCTGCTGACGATGAAGCCGGTGCCCTCTCCCTCGCCGACGAACGTGTCGACGCTCACCCGCACGACCGCAGGCCGGATGGCAGTGAGAAGACCGCGCAGGTCGGTGTCGGCGATCGCCACCGGGGCCTGGTCGGTTCGGGCCGCGGTCGCGATCGGGGCGGTCGGCCCAGTGCGGTCCGGGCCTGATGAGTCGTCGTCGGTGATCATGAACGCGCTGGTCGTGACGAGCGCGGCGACGACCGCACCGACGAAACCGCCCACAAGCGCCGAGCGACCCATGCGCGCCGCGGGAGCGGAGGGAGCCGACGAAGCGGACGGGGATGGAGACGGAGGCGGAGACCACGGGGACGGGTTCGAGTGACAATTGGGATCCGGCGACGCGGTCGCGAGGCCGGCCGGGACCGGCGGCGTCCAGCGCGGCGCGGGCGCCGACGGCTCCGTCGGGGGGTCAGCCGCGCGCGCTTCGAGGGGATCGTCCGGGTACGGGGGGGTTTCACTCATCACGACCTCGCGGCAGAATTCTCACAACGAACGGTGGTTCCTGGGAACGTCAGCATCCACGATTGCGTTCCACAATGCCTGAGAGGTCCCTGAGACGGGGCCGGGAACCGCGACGGATTTTGGGAACCATCTGGCCGGCGGAAGCGTCGGAGAGGTCATGACCATGGAACGCTCCAGCGATCCCGAGACCGCGGCGAACACTGCCGACCCGGTGATGCCCGAGGGCATGGAATGGATGCTCGAGGCCAAGTGCAGGGGAGCCGCGCCCGGTGAGTTCTTCCCGTCGGACGGTTCGGGAGTCGAACGGGCGATGCGGGTGTGCCAAGGATGCCCCGTGCGCGACGAGTGCCTCGAGTACGCACTCGAACATCGCATCGAACACGGCGTGTGGGGCGGCGCGTCCGAGCGCGAGCGCCGGCGGATCTTGAAACGGCGTGCCGCGACCGTGTCCTAGGTCGACGCCGTTCGCCGTTTCAGGTCTTGGGTGGTTCGGCGGCGGCGTCGTCATCGTCGGCCGCGCCGTCCCTGACACCCTTCTTGAATTCGGTCGATGCCTGCCCGAGCGAGCGGGCCAGCTTCGGGAGCTTGGCGCTGCCGAACAGCACCAAGATCACGACCGCGATGATGACGATCTCCGGTGTACCCACCACTGCTCCCAACACACTCATGCGCTACCTGCACTCGTCCTGCTGTTGACCTGCTGTTGACGTCAAGGCGAGCGTAGCGGCGCAGACCCCGCCCACAACGACGTCGTGCGGCGGCGGATCACGTGTGTCAGCGCCCGATCACCGTCGCACCGAACAACTCGAGGTCGTCGAGGTCGCTGACCTGGAACGGGAGCGCCCCGAACCCGCAGATGATCTCGCCGACGCCGAGGCGCTCCCACTCATCGACCATTTCGCGAACTTCTGAAACCGTCCCGACGAGCCGGCCCCGACGCCACGACCTTGCATCCTCGCTTGCCAGCACACCCGGCGGCGTACGGGCACGCAGCCGCTCGTAACGTCGCTCGAGATCGGCGTCGTCGGTCCCGACCATCGTGTACAGCCCGAGTGACCGGCTGATGGTCGCGGGGTCGCGATGTTCGGCTTCGCAGGCGCGTTCCAGCGCGTCGACTCGGTCCCGATAGGCGTCGGGGGTGATCGCCCAGCACGTGTTCCAACCGTCGGCGTGGCTCGCGACCGTACGGAGCAGTCGATCGCCTTTCCCGCCGACGAACACCGGCGGCCGCGGCGTCTGGACCGGACCGGGGAGCAGGCGCGCGCCTCGTACCGAGTAGTACTGGCCTTCGAACTCGAGTGCCTCGCCTCCGAGGAGCGCGGTGACGATGTGCAGCGATTCGCCGAGGCGCGCGATGCGTTCGCCCGGGGCCGGCAGGGTGCGGCCGATCGCGGTGTAGTCGGGCTCGTACCATCCCGCGCCGATACCGATGTCGAGACGCCCGTCGCTGATTCGATCGAGCGTGGCGAGCGACTTGGCGAGTACGGCCGGCGGGCGCAGCGCTTCGAGCAGCACGAGCGTGCCGAGTCGAACCGTCGTCGTCAGGCGGGCGAGCGCGCCGAGCGTGACGAGTGGTTCGAAGAGGCCCGAGTGGTCGGGCGGACCGCCGTACTTGGCGATGTCCCAGCGGAGATGGTCGGACAACCAGATCGAATCGAACCCGGCGCGTTCGGCGGCGTGCGCCCACGCGACGACCGTGTTGAAGCGCAGCGGGTTCTCGCCGGCGACCGAGTTGTCGTACTGGGGCAAGGCAACGCCGAATCGCATCGTTGCGCACTGTACGCGTGAGCGCGTTCGCCAACGCCGTAGTGTCGGCGCGTGCTCGAGTGCGTCGTGAACATCTCCGAGGGACGCGACCTCGACCTGCTCGGGAGATTGGCCGAAGCCTGTGGCGCACCGCTGCTCGACTGGCACGCCGACACCGATCACCACCGCAGCGTGTTCACACTCGCCGGTCCCGGCGCACGAGACGCCGAGGCCGCGTCACGTGTCCTCGCCCGCGCCGCGGCGCGCCACATCGACCTCACCCGCCATCGCGGCGAGCACCCACGCCTCGGTGTCGTCGATGTCGTCCCGTTCGTCGCGCTCGGATCGACCGCGAGCGAGCGGGACCAGGCCGCCGAGGCGGCACACTCGTTCGCGCGCTGGTGGTCCGAGGTGTTCGGCGTCCCGTGCTTCATGTACGACGACGCCGATCCCGAAGGACGCGACCTGCCGTCGATCCGCAGAACCGCGTTCAAGCTCCGCCGCCCCGACTACGGGCCGTCGCTCACCCACCACACACTCGGCGCGACCGCGGTCGGCGCGCGTAAACCGCTGATCGCAGTGAACTGCGTCTTGATGACCGCCGACCCAACGATCTCGAACCTGATCGTGCGCCGCACCCGCGAGAGCTCGGGCGGACTGCCCGGCGTGCGCGCCCTGGGCATCTACCTGGCCGAGTCCGATCGGGTGCAGGTGTCGATGAATCTCGTCGACCTCGATCGCACCGGCTTGGAGGAGGCGGTGCTGCACGTCCGCGACCTCGCACGCGCGTCGCACACCGATGTCGCCACGGTCGAACTCGTCGGTCTGGCGCCGCGCCGCGAGTTGGACCGATGTTCGGCCGACTTCTTGCGCTGGGCGCGCATCCCGACCGACGCAGCAATCGAGGCGCGCGTGGCGCTCGGTGGGTGGGCGGCGATGCAGCTCGCCGACGAGTAGGCGCTAGGCCAGCGTTAGGCCGAGGCCATACCGCGCCGGGCGAGCGCACGTTGGCGCCGCAAGCGCCGGCGTTCACGCTCGGACATCCCGCCCCAGATCCCGAACTTCTCGCCGTGGGCGAGTGCGTACTCGAGGCAGTCGAGCTTCACCTCACAGCCGCCGCACACCGCCTTGGCTTCCTTGGTCGACGCGCCCCGTTCTGGGAAGAACAGGTCGGGGTCGACGCCGAGGCAGTTGGCCTGCTCCTGCCAGCCGCGCTCCTCGGCCTGTTGCATCATCATCATCTGGGTTGCGAATTCCTGCACCTGCTGGCCCCCTCGTCCTTCGGGTATCGCGCGGGGCGCGGCTCGTGGCTCGCGCCCCGGGGTGTTGCGCTGTCACGAACAGCTCGGCTGGTCCCGTGGTCCGGGGTCGTCCGGGTGGTCGGGGTAATGCTGCCCGTGAAATTACAGATGTGTCATCTTGCCCGAGAATCGCGCGGTGATGCAAGGGGGAGGTTGAGCATCTCATACATCCTGACGCCCGACCCGATCCAGAACACACTCTGCGCGCGCAGGTCCGCCGACTTCCACCACGTTCCGTGGTATCTCGGTGAGTCCGCGACCTGGACTTTCTCACCACGGCTGCGAGGGGCCATCATGAACGCCCGCGCCGACGGACGCGGAAACCGCCCGGGGGACCACGCGACGTGACGGATTCGGAGACGCGAGTCGGCTACGCGTACCGCCCCGCGCTCGACGGGATCCGCGCGATCGCGGTCATCGCGGTCATCGCCTACCACCTCGACACCGACGTCGTGCCAGGGGGCTTCCTCGGCGTCGATGTGTTCTTCGTCCTGTCGGGCTACCTGATCGCCGGCCTGCTGCTGGCCGAGCACGACCGGAACGGTCGGATCGGCCTCGGCGCGTTCTGGGTCCGGCGCGCCCGGCGCTTGCTACCCGCCCTTGCCGGCGTCATGGTCGCGGTCGGCGCCTACGGCTACTGGTGGGCCCCGACCGACACGCTGCGCCGGCTGCGCTGGGACGGAATCGCGACGTTGTTCTACTTCGCCAACTGGCGGTTCGCGTTCTCCGAGCAGAGCTACTTCGAGACGACGCAGGTGGCCTCGCCTCTGCGCCACGCCTGGTCGCTCGCGGTCGAGGAGCAGTTCTACCTGCTGTTCCCCTTGATCGTGATCGTGTGCTGTCGTTCACGTCGCCCGGCGCGCACCCTCGGGATCGCGAGCGTGGCGGGCGCGGTCGCGTCGGCGTTGGTGATGAGCGCGTTCGTCGACGACGCCGACCCGTCGTTCGTCTACTACGCGACGCACACGCGCGCCCAGGAGTTGCTCGTCGGTGTCGCCCTCGCCTGCCTTGCTCATCGACGCGCGACAAGCGGTCGCGCGCCGGGGCGAGCCGTGGCGACGCAGTTCCTCGGCTTCGCGGCGCTCACCGCCGTGGTGGTTGTGTGTTTCGCTGTCGACGACGCCGACGATCTCATGTACCGCGGCGGTTACCTGGCGGTCGGCGTCGCGGTCGCACTGTTGATCGCCGCCGCGGTACCCGAGGGGCCATTGCGGACGCTGTTGTCGGTCACGCCTATGCGGTGGATCGGCCAGCGCTCGTACGGCTTGTACTTGTGGCACTGGCCGGTGATCATCGCCCTCGACCCGGCGCGCACCGACCTGTCGGGCTGGCGGCTCGCGACCATGCGCGTGCTCGTCACCATCGCAGCGGCGACGCTGTCGTACACGTTCCTCGAGCAACCGATCCGCCTCGGCGCGCTGCCCGGTCGCCGTTTCGTCCGCCTGTGTCTCACGTGGCTCGCAGGGCTCCTCCTGATCGTCGTCGCCGCGACCACCGGCGCGACGGCGCCGAGCGTCGCGCTCACGGGCATCCCCGACGATCTCGAACCGCAGGTGCTCGTGGCCGATCCGGGGATCGATCCGGGCGGACCAAGCGGCGCCGGCGGAGCAGGGCGGCGCGACGACATCACCGGCAACCCCGACGAGGCGACGTCGGGACCCGAGTACCAACCGAAGTTGATCGCCGTCATCGGCGACTCGGTGGCGACCACGGCCCTTCCCGGTTTGACCAACGAGGCGCGCTTTCGCGGCTTTCACCTCGTGAGCTTCACGGTGCCGGGTTGCGGCGTCGCGACCGACATCGTCACCGATCAGAGCGGCAACCTCGTCCCGTGGTCGACCAAGTGCGACACCGTCGTCACCCAGGGCCTGACCAATCTCGTCGAGACATGGAACGCCGATCTGTTCGTGTGGTGGTCGGGTTGGGAAACTGCCGACCGGTTGGTCGACGACGAATGGCTGCGCAACGGCACGCCGGCATGGCAGGCGGACCTCGATCGTCAACTCGAGGCGCGTCTGGCGACGATCACGGCGCGAGGCGCCAAGGTGATCCTCGTCGACAGCGCGCCCAAGGCCGCGTCACCCGTCGGTGAGGCCGACCCCGACCCGAACGGTCGTCACGACGCGCTTCGTCAACGCATGCTCGCCGTCGCGGCGCGCCATCCCGACACGGTCGCGGTGGCGCGCTTCTCCGAAGTGCTCTGCCCCGACGGCGCGCCGTGCCCGCGAGAGATTGACGGTGTCGTCCCGCGACCCAACGACGGCGGTCACTTCACCGACGACACCGCGGCGTGGGCCGGCGCGCAGCTCTGGCCGTTGCTCGAGTCCGCGTGGAAGGAGTTCCCCGTCGCGTCAAGCAACGCCACCGACCGCAACGCCTGATCGAGCACCGGGAAGCCCAACGTGGGACCGAACCCCAGGTTCGGCGGGATCCGGCCCCACAACTGCGGGACGCTGGCAACGACCGGGAGCCCGAGCGTCGTCGCCAGACGGCTACGGGCGCCGTCGTCCGCGACCTCCTCGTCACACACCGCGGCGACAACCTCGACGTCGTGCTGCACATGACCGGCGTTCTTGGCCCAACTCACGAGCTCGGCCCAGCGGCGCGTGCTGCGCAGCGCGGCGACGCTGAGTTCGGTCATCACGACCAACCGGTCGACGCGCTCGAGCAATCCCGATTCGAGCACCGGCCCGGGTGCGCCGGCACCGGCGGGCAGGTCGACGACAACAATGTCGAACCGATCGGCGAGCGACCGGATGTGGCCGGCCGTCATCGCCGGCTTCGCCGACACGCTCAGCGGCACGACCGTGAGGTCGGGCCACTCGAGCCGGCCCCGCACCGTCATGCCGAGGCGATCGCCGACGTCGCAGGAACGTGGATCGGCGTCGACCACGGCGACCCGGGCAACGCCGTCCGCGGCGAGACGCGCCGCTACGTTCGCCGCGACCCCGCGCTTCCAGTCCAGCGACCGAGCGGTCGTGAAGCCAAGGACGATTCCCACCGGGCGACGATCGGCACGTGAGCCGGTCGCGCCGAAGCCCGAAGGCGTTCAGGTGAAAGCCATCACAGCGTGCCCGACTTCACTCGGGAGCGCGTGGGTCGAACCGCAAGGCTGCCGAGTTGATGCAATAGCGCTGTCCCGTCGGTGCCGGGCCGTCGTCGAAGACGTGACCGAGGTGCGCTCCACAGCGTTCGCAACGCACTTCGGTGCGGACCATGCCGTGGCTGCGGTCGGTCTCGGAGGTGATCGATGCGTCCTCGGCGGGCTGCCAGAAGCTGGGCCAGCCGCTGCCCGAGTCGTACTTGTGGCCGCTGTCGAACAGCGGCGCGCCGCAACACACGCATTCGTAGCGCCCGTCGGCGTGATGGTCCCAGTATTCGCCGGTGAACGCACGCTCGGTCCCGGCTCGTTGGGTCACCTCGTACTGCTGTGGAGTGAGCCGGGATTGCAGTTCGTCGTCGCGGGGTCGTCGCATCGGAACTACCGTTCAGGAGGCGCGCCGGTGACGGCGCTTGTGTTCGAGGAAGTCGACGAGCACATAGTCGCCGAGGTTCTCTGGGGTCGTGAAGAACGCGCGGCCCCGGTTCATGTTCATCATGCGCTCGACGAAGTCGCGCAGGTAGTAGCTCTCTTCGAGCATGAACGTGTTGATACGGATCCCGTCGCGCGTACAGCGCATGACCTCGCGCAGCGTCGCCTCGACGGTGCGTGGGTCGGGCGGGTAGTCGAAGAACGTGCCGCCGCCCGGCAGGATGTGGGCGGTCGGTTCGCCGTCGGTGATCATGATGATCTGCTTCTGGCCGGTCTGGCGGCCGAGCATCTGGCGAGCGAGCAGCATGGCGTGCTGCATGTTCGTGCCCCACTCGAAGTCCCACGTCGCCTCGGGGAGCTTCTCCGGTTTCACCTCGCGCGCGACCCGACCGAAGCTCACCATCCCGAGGAAGTCGCGCGGGAAGCGACTCGAGATGAGCGCGTGCAGGGCCATCGCGACCTTCTTCGCGGCGAGGAACCGGCCGCGCATCTCCATCGACAACGACACGTCGAGCATCAGCACGGTGGCGCTGCGCGTGATCTGCTCGGTGCGCTCGATCTCGAAGTCATCGGGTGAGAGCCGCACCGGCGTTCCGCCGCCGGAGCGCCAGATCGCGTTGCGGATCGTCTGACCCACATCGAGGTGGAACGGGTCGCCGAACTCGTAGGGTTTGTGGTCGTTGCTGCGTTCGTGACCGATACCGGTCCGCTCGACTTCGTGCTTGCCGGCGCGGTCCTGCACGAGTTTGGCGAAGAGATCACCGAGGGCGCGCTGGCCGATGCGACGGACGCCTTTGGGAGTGAGCTCGTAACGCCCCTCACGTTGCTCGATGAGCCCGGCTTCCTCGAGCATCTTCGCGAGGCGCTGCAACTCGCGCAGTGACTCGGCCGCGTCGTCGCCGAGCATGCCGGCGAGTTGCTCGGGGTCGACCTCGGCGAGCTTGCCCGGGTCCGTGGCGTTGCGCAGCATGTTCTCGAGCGCGTCGATGTCTCCGAGTTGTTCGAGCATGCCGGTCATCGACTGCAACGGCAGTGGCTCGTCGCCGCGGAACGGCATGCCCTGGCCCCAGCCCATCTGCGGGAAGGCGTTCTGCAGGTTGCGCGCCAACTCGTCGATCTGCCAGCGCAGGTCCATGTCGTCGAGGAGCGACTCGGCGAGTTGTTGGAGCTGGGCGCGCTGTTCGGGTGACATCGAGTTGAGGAGCCGCTGCATCGCGGCCATCGAGCGCGCCATCTGTTCGAGCAGCTCGTCGAGGCTCTGGGGGTTGCCCGGGAACATGTCGCCGTAGCGCTCCATGAACCCCTGGAAGTCGGGTTCGATGCCCTGCTCGCGCTGACGCAGCATCTCGTTGAGCTCGTTCAGCATGTCCTTGGTTCGTTGTAGTTGCTCGGGTGTCTGCTGGGAGAGGCCCTGACTCAGCTGGTTGAACATGTTGTCGAGCAGTTGTTGGCGCAGTTGGTCCATGAGCTGCTCGAAGCGCTCGCGCGCGGCGTCGTCCATCCAGTCGTACTGCTGGAGTTGCTGCACCCGGTTTGCCAGGTCAGGCGGGAGGTTGTCGAGCTCCATGCGGCGCTCGGCCGCCATCTGCTCGAGCATCTGGCGACGAGCGTCGTCGCCCCGGTCGCCAGCCTCGTCGATGCGGCGCTGCTGCCCGGCGCGCTCCTGGTCGATCACCTCGTCGAGTTGGCGGTTGATGTCGTCGAACACCCCGCCCACGTCGTAGCGCTCCTGCAACTCACGTCGGCGCTGCCGCAACTGGTCGAGCATGTCGCGCAGGCCCTGCATGTCGCGGCCTTCGCGATCCTGGAAGCCCTGCTGCATGAGCCGCCGCATCGCCGCGTTGAGATCGCCGTGGTAGAGCAGGTCGTCGGTCATCTCGCCGAGCAGCGTGTCGGCGTCATAGTCGAAGCCGCGCTGGGTTCCGTCCCATCGTGAGTACCGGAACCGCGCCATCGCGGCACCGTAGCGTGGCCGTGCCGCGACCGCGCGAGGGCCGCACCGGTATTCGCCGGCCCTGCGCACGGTAGGCATCTTGCTGTCGATTGATTTGATGCTATGATGCGTTGATGCGGACCACCGTGACACTCGATCCTGACACGGAGTTCATCGTGCGCGAGCGCATGCGTCGCCGCGGCGTTTCCTTCAAGCAGGCGGTCAACGACGCAATCCGCGACGGCGCGCTGACGACGAAAGGCGGTCGTGCGGCCTTTCGAACCGCGACCTTCGAACTCGGTACCCCCGCGGTCAGTCTGGATCGGGCGCTGCAAGTTGCGGCCGCATTCGAAGACGACGAGTCACTGCACAAACTCGAACTCGGCAAGTGAAACTCGTCGACGCCAACGTGTTGATCTACGCGGTCAACGCCAGCGGCTCGACTACCCAACATGACGAGGCGCGCGCCTGGCTCGATCGCGCGCTCGTTGCCACCGAGCCGGTGGGGTTCTCGTGGATCGTGATGCTGGCATTCGTGCGGCTGGTCACCAAAGTCGGACTCTTTCCGAACCCGATGCCTATCGACGAAGCACTCAACCGGCTCCGGGCTTGGCTCGAGCAACCAGCCGCGCTCATCGTCGAACCGACGTCGCGCCACCTCGAAGTGCTCGCGGGCCTGTTGCGTCAGGTCGGCGTAGGAGGGAACCTGGTAGGCGACGCCCACCTCGCGGCCCTCGCGGCCGAGCATGACGCCATGATCGTGACCTTCGATCCGGATTTCACGCGCTTTGCGGGCGTCGTCAGCCGACGACCGACGGACACGTGACGCCGTCTTGTTTCCGACTGACTTCTGGTGGGGCACGGCGGCGTCCTCGACCCAGTGTGAAGGCGCGGCGCCGGCCTCCGACTGGTTGGCGTGGGAACGCGCCGGCCGCGTGCCACCGTCGGGTGAGGGCAACGGTTTCGCCGAGCGTTACGCCGACGACTTCGACCTGTTCGCGGCGCACGGTCTCGGTCACCACCGACTCTCGATCGAGTGGGCCCGAATCGAACCGCACGAGGGCAGGCGCGATGCCGCCGAGATCGAGCGCTACCTCGAGATCCTGAGCGCGGCGCGCGACCACGGGATCGATCCGTGGGTGTGCCTCCACCACTTCACACTGCCCGGTTGGTTCCAGGACGAACGCGCCTTTCTCGACGACAAGGTGCGCGGCTACTACTGGCCGCGCCATGTTGCGTTCTGCGCCGAGACGTTCGGTGATCTCGTGTTCGGCTGGAAACCGATCAACGAACCGGTTGCCTACGCGGCGGGCGGCTACCTGACCGGCGTCAACCCACCGGGGATCAGCGATTTCGGCAAGTTCTTCGACGCGTATCGGGGCGTGTTGCTCGCCCAACGCGACGCCTGGCGGGAGTTGCGCGGCGGCGGGCGGCCGGTCGCGACGATCCACAACCTGTCGCCGGTGTTCGCGGTGTTCGACACACCCGAGTGCCGGCGCGCCCGGGACCGCGTCGACGACGTGATCTGGCGGATCTGGTTGCGCGCCGAACGCGACGGCGTGATCGAGGCCCCCGGTCGCGTCTCCGAGACGGTTGCCGACCTGCGCGGCGCGTGCGATCTCGTCGGCTTCTCGTACTACAGCGCGACGGGGGTGCTGCCCGACAACACGATGGTGCCTTACCCGGAAGGGCGACCGCTCGGCCCGCTCGGCTACGCACCCTGGCCCGAGGGGCTCGGCATCACGATCCGCCGCCTCGCCGAAGAACTCCCCGACCGTCCGTTGCTGCTGTGTGAACTCGGGTACGGGACGTCCTCGCCGCGGCCCGACGAACCGGCGCGCACCGACTACCTCCGCGAGTGCCTCAACGTGATCGCCGAAGCCGTCGCCGACCGGATCGACCTACGCGGCGTGTTCTTCTGGACCGGCGTCGACAACTACGAGTGGGACCACGGGTACGGCGCCGCGTTCGGGCTCTTCACCCGGGAGCGCGAACCGAAGCCAGCCGCGGCGATGGTCGCCGAGTTCGTTGCTCAGGCGCGGCCGCGATAGGTCGTGCGGCCGCCGACCGCATCCTTGTTGAGGCGCTTCGTGAGATGCATCCCCTCGAGCACGAACTCGACCGCACTGGCGACCGCCGCGGGTGACTCACCGACTTCGAGATCGCTGAGCACGCCGGACAACCCCGCGAGTTCGGGCATCACCTCGACGTAGGTCGAGCTCGGCACGTCCTCGCCGGTGTTCACCGCGAGCCCGCCTTCGAAGGCCTGCACGAGCGCACCAAGATGCTCGGGACGGACCCGCGCCCTGAACGTCTCGAGCACCGACGCCTTGACGATGCGCTCGAGCACCTGCTCCTCGCGGCCGTCGTCGATCGTCTCGATCTCGACCTTGCCCGCGGTCGACGCGACGAGCGCGTCGAGATCGCAGACGCGCGGCACGACCTCGCGCTCGT
>Ga0233425_10000530_pt1 | contig 97477 bp, 88 predicted proteins | sample Watercolumn_Towu_2_FD_181712 | JGI IMG/M metagenome (GOLD analysis project Ga0233425, IMG submission 181712) | Freshwater microbial communities from Lake Towuti, South Sulawesi, Indonesia - Watercolumn_Towuti2014_140_MG | ecosystem: Environmental > Aquatic > Freshwater > Lake | place...
TCGTGAAGAAGACCGGCAACCTGTCGGTGACCACCGATTTCAGCGTTATAAAGAGGCTCGACGCCGTCATAATCTGCGTCCCCACGCCGCTTTACAAGACCAGGGAGCCGGACGTCTCTTACATAGTCTCCGCGGTGCGGCATATCAAGAAGCATATGAAGCGCGGCCAGATCATAGTCCTCGAATCCACCACCTATCCCGGCACGACCGAAGAGGTGATGCTGCCGGTGCTCGAGTCCGACGGTATGAAGGAAGGGAAAGATTTTTATCTGGCATTCTCACCCGAGCGCGTCGATCCGGGCAATCCGAAGTACGATACCAAAAATACGCCGAAGATAATCGGCGGGATCTCCAAAGATTCGACGGAACTTGCCAAAGCGCTTTACGAAGAGGCCATAGACACTATAGTCCCTGTCTCCAGCGCCAAGGTCGCCGAGATGGTGAAGCTTCTGGAGAATACGTTCAGGATCGTCAACATAGGCATGGTCAACGAACTTATGCTTATGTGCGACAGGCTCGGCATAAACGTCTGGGAGGTCATAGACGCGGCGAAGACCAAGCCTTACGGGTTCATGCCGTTCTATCCGGGCCCCGGCGTGGGAGGACACTGCATCCCCGTCGATCCCATATATCTTTCATGGAAGGCGAGAATGCACGGCTTTGAAGCGCGCTTTATCGACCTAGCCTCGCACGTGAACTCGCAGATGCCTCATCATGTTATATCGAAGGTTGCGGAGGCTTTGAATGAGCGGAAGCTGCCGCTCAAAGGCGCGAAAGTCCTCGTGCTGGGGGTTGCTTACAAAAAGGACGTAAAGGACCTGCGCGAGTCGCCGGCCCTCGAGATAGTGGAGATGCTCGACCACAAGGGCGCGGATATCTCGTATCATGACCCTTATCTGCCGTTCCTGAAGATAAACGACATAGACCTGAAGAGCGTAAAGCTTACAAAAGAGACTCTTAAGGGCGCGGACTGCGTCGTCATCGTTACGGACCACTCGAACGTCGACTATGATTTTGTGGCAGAGCACTCTAAAGTGGTCGTGGACACTAGGAACGTACTCAGGGGCGTCGAAGACCGTTCGAACATAATAAGGCTATAAGAGAGGCCATAACAATGTCTACGTACTTAGTCACCGGCGGGGCCGGGTTTATAGGGTCGAATATCGTCGAGGAACTGGTCAGGCGCGGCAAGAAGGTCAGAGTCATCGACAGCCTGATCACCGGGAAGAAAGAGAACCTCGCGCCATTTTCAGGCAAGATAAAGTTCATCAAAGCCGACATACGAAACAGGGCGGCGCTCAGGAAGGCCATGAATGGCGTCGACTATGTCATACACCAGGCGGCGCTTCGTTCGGTACCGAAATCGGTCGACGACCCTTTTACTACGAACGATATTAATGTCAACGGCACGCTTAACGTTCTTTTCGAGGCCAAAGCGGCCGGCGTGAAGCGGGTGGTCTACGCCTCATCCAGCTCAGCTTACGGCGACGCCAAGCAATTTCCGCAGAAAGAGACCCATCTGCCGGTGCCGATATCGCCATACGGAGTGTCGAAACTCGCGGCCGAGAATTATTGTGTGACATTTGCGAAGACGTTCGGTCTCGAGACCGTATCTTTGAGATATTTCAATGTATTCGGCCCGCGCCAGAACCCGGATTCGAAATATTCGGCCGTCATCCCGGCATTTCTATTTACGATGATGAAGGGCGGCAGGCCCGTAGTCGAGTGGGACGGCAAGCAGTCGCGCGACTTCACCTACGTCGGAAACGTCGTCGCGGCCAATCTTAACGCGTGCACCGCTCTGGGCGTCTCCGGCGAGGTCTTCAACGTCGCCTGCGGCTCGACGGTATCGGTCATAGGGATCGTGAACGAGCTGAACAAGCTGATCGGGACGAATATCAAGCCCGTTTACGCTCCGAAGAGGCGCGGGGATGTGCGCAAGACATGCGCTGACGTCAGCAAGATGAAGCGGATGCTCAAGGTGAGGAAGATTATCGGGTTCGAAGAAGGGCTCGAGCGCACGGTCGATTGGTTCAGGTCGAGATGAAGAAGACAGTTTTGATCACAGGCGGGGCCGGGTTCATAGGATCGCACCTTTGCGATCTTTTTATTGCAAAGGGATATAAGGTCGTCTGCATGGACAACCTTATTACCGGCAAGATGGACAATATACGCCATCATCTAAAAGACAAAAATTTTAAATTCATAAACCATAACGTATCCGAATATATAGACATTAAAGGGAAGATAGATTATATTCTTCACTTTGCTTCTCCCGCCAGCCCCGTCGATTACCTGAGGTATCCGATTCAGACCCTTAAAGTGGGCTCTCTGGGAACGCATAATGCGCTCGGTCTGGCAATGGCTAAAGGCGCGAGATTCTTGCTAGCGTCTACCAGCGAGGTTTACGGCGACCCGCTCGTAAACCCTCAGCCGGAAAGCTACTGGGGCAATGTCAATCCTATAGGGCCGCGAGGCGTCTATGACGAGGCAAAGAGATTTGCAGAGGCCATTACAATGGCGTATTGCCGTTACCACAAGCTGGATACTCGGATAGTGCGTATTTTTAATACCTATGGCCCAAGGATGCGCAAGAACGATGGCCGGGCTATACCGAATTTTATATGTCAAGCGATAGAGAACAAGCCGATCACTATGTACGGCACAGGGCGGCAGACCAGAAGTTTCTGTTATATATCGGACCTTGTCGAAGGTATATATAAATTGCTGATGTCGAAGGAGCGCGAGCCTGTCAATATCGGCAACCCGAACGAAATGTCGCTATTGGATCTTGCCAAGGTAGTTATAAAAGTCGTAGGATCGGACAGCAGGATAAAATATGAAAGCCTTCCCACGGATGACCCTAAAGTAAGGCGGCCGGACATAGCGAAGGCAGGCAAGGCTCTGGCATGGCACCCTGAAGTCAACCTGGAAGACGGTCTTAAGCGCACGGTATCGTTCTTCATGCCCTCTCCTGGATTATAAAGAAGACCCACCCGATGAACATCAGATCCGGTAAGAACAATCTATCAATATTTACGATATCGGCCTTGCTTCTCTCGGTTTTACTTAGCTTCGGATACGATATTTACGGCCGTCAGATCGTTAAGGCGATTTATGGATGCAAGTCGGTGAAGCTGCTGAACAAGAAAACCAGCCACCCGATAGAGCATTACTACGTTAAATCGGACAAGATCTTCCATCAGGTCATTTTATGGATAGCGGTAGGTATCGTTTTTATAAATATCGTCATATGGGCAGCAAAAAAAAGGTTGTTGACCGTCTTGCTTGTTAATATCCTGACCGTTGCGGTATTAACGGAACTTCTGATAACTATGGAATTGGCTGTTCCGGGATTTCCAAGGTTTGGCCTGGATAATTTTGTAAGGAATGTTTACGAATCCTCCTACCGTAATATAATACAGCTGGAACCGGCATTCGCTAGATACGACCCGGTCCTCACCTATACGTTAAAACCCGGTACTTTTACTTTCTCCAACAGAGAGTTCGCTAACGATTTTTATGTGAACTCGTTAGGGGTCCGGGATGACGAGGCATCGCTCCTGTCGCCGGAGATCATAGTCCTCGGTGACTCGTACGCAATGGGTTGGGGCGTCGGACAAAACGAGACATATGCGGAGCTCGTCGAGAAAAAGGCAGGGTTGAAGACTCTGAACACGGCGATAGCTTCTTACGGAACGGTCCGCGAGATGATGATGCTCGACAGGACAGATACTTCGAACCTGAAATTCCTCATAGTTCATTATCACCCCAACGATTATGACGAGAATATGGCCTTTTATAAGAATAATAACAAGTTGCCAATATCGGACGAGGGCGCGTATAAGGATACGGTTAAATATTATAAAAAAGGAAAAAGGTACTATCCCGGGAAATATATAAAATACGCATATGATAGCTTGAGCCGTCAGATGTCCGACCGTTTGTCCGGCAGCCCCGCCACGACGGATCGCGATAGGGCAGGGGAGCGCGAGTCTTTTATTAACGCTATAATACATGGTTCTCATGCAGATCTTTCCAATGTCAAACTGATCGTTATTGGGCCCGCATACTTCACGACAGAGTTAAAAAAGAATATACGCTCCGGGCGTTACCATGAATTCATTAACAGTATGCAGTTTATAGACATGCCCGATACCGAAGAATCCCTATGTTATTACAAAATAGACGCCCATCTTACGCCTAAAGGGCACGCCGAGCTATCGGATGAAATCCTAAATATCCTGCCTAAAAAGTAGTCCGATATCCCCAGTCACAGTTCTTGACAGTAAAGCGGTTATCCACTAAAATATAGAAATATTCATAGCTCGCTATATATCATATATTAATACATCAATATATACGCTAATAGTAGCATATGCGGCTTGCCAAAAAGCGGCAATGGTGTTTGTTTGTATAAATTGGTATATCTGATTAAATGAAGTCCGGTTATATAACTAAAATCTAGGAGGAGATATCATGTACACCACGCCACTGCTTGATCTTAAGGCTCAGTATAAAAGCATAAAAAGCGACATCGATAAGGCGATCGCAAACGTCATAGACAACCAAAATTTTATACTGGGTAAGGATGTCGAGCTTCTGGAGAAAGAGATAGCCGAATATTGCGGGACAAAATATGCCGTGGGCGTGGCTTCCGGAACGGATGCTATAATGCTCGCCCTTAAAGCCGCGGGTGTAGGCTCCGGGGATGAAGTCATAACGGTGCCTTTTACTTTCATAGCTACGGCTGAGGCTATATCCAATATCGGCGCTGTCCCTGTCTTCGTAGACATAGATATAAAGACCTATAATATCGACGTCAGGCAGATCGAGAAAATGATAACAGCCAAGACAAAGGCGATAGTGCCGGTCCATCTTTACGGACAATGCGCGGATATGGACTCTATAATCGCTATAGCCCGCAAGCGAAATCTCGTTGTAATAGAAGATTGCGCGCAGGCTATAGGTGCTACGTATAAAGGCAAAAGAGCCGGATCGTTCGGCGCCGCCGGCGCGATAAGTTTCTTCCCTAGTAAAAATTTGGGCGGATTCGGAGATGGCGGGATGGTCGTTATGAACGATGAGAAGATATGCAAAGAGGTAAAGCTTTTGCGCGTTCATGGCAGTTCGATAAAATATATTCATTCCGTTCTTGGGTATAACTCAAGGCTGGACAATCTTCAGGCCGCCGCATTAAGAGTGAAATTAAAAAGCCTTGATAAGTGGGCGGACGGGCGCAGGCAGAATGCCGAGTATTTCAATAAGGCCTTTTCAAAACTGCCCGGCATAACTACGCCATATGTAGCCGGTCAAAACGTACATGTATACCATCAGTATGTGCTTATGGTAGATCCTGCCGTCAGGGACAAGCTCATAGAATTCCTGGGCGCAAAAGGCATAGAGTCTAGGGTCTACTACCCCATACCGCTCCATCTTCAGGAGTGCTACAAATATATGGGTTATAAAAATGGAGATTTCCCGAACTCGGAAAAAGCCGCTTTAGGCACTCTCGCCCTGCCCGTCTATCCGGAGCTCAAGACTTCGGATAAGAAATTGATAGTCGATACAGTTAAGGAATTCGATAAGAGTTTTATGTCGTAAGGTTCGACCACTTAGGAGGCGTGACATTTTATGGTCAGAATAGGGATCGTTGGATACGGTTACTGGGGGCCGAATCTTGTAAGGGATTTTCACGAAGTGGACGGCGCAACTGTAGCGGCATGCGCCGACCTTTCGGAAGAACGGCTCGGGGCCATCAGGAAGAGATACCCAGGCATCAGGACCACCAGGAACGTCTCCGACATAATTAACGACGGCTCGATCGACGCGGTCGTTATAGCTACGCCGGCCCACACTCATTACGGCCTGGCCAAGGAGTCCCTTAAAGCCGGGAAACATACGCTGGTCGAGAAGCCGCTGACATTCGTACCGGAGGAAGCCCAGGAGCTTGTGGAGCTTTCAGAAAAGACCGGCAAGGTCTTAATGGTCGGGCATACGTTCGAATTCAACCCGGCCGTAGAGAAGATGAAAGAGTACATCGATAAGAAAGAGATAGGCGACGTATATTATCTTACGTCCAGACGTCTGAATCTGGGTAAGATACGCGAGGATATAAACGCGATGTGGAACCTCGCTCCGCACGATGTTTCGATATTGCTGTATCTGTTGGGCAAGATGCCCACCGAGGTGCGTGCCTGGGGAGCGTCATTCCTGCAGGACGGGATAGAGGATTACGTTACAGTCACGCTGAATTTTCCCGGCAAGGTTATCGCTAACATCCAGGTAAGCTGGCTCGACCCGCTTAAAGTGAGGGATATGGTCGTAGTCGGATCAAAGAAGATGGTGGTCTATGACGATGTGGATAACGAGGGTAAGATACGCGTATACGATAAGGGCGCAGACAAGATGGTGTCGTCACAGGACTTCGGAGAATTCCAGATAAAGCTCCGCGCCGGCGACGTCCTGATACCAAAACTGTCGATGTATGAACCGCTGAAGAAAGAGTGCGAGCACTTCGTAGCTTGCATCACAAAGAACAAGACGCCGCTTACCGATGGCAGGAACGGCCTGAGGGTGGTAAAGGTGCTGACGGCCGCGCAGGAATCGCTGAAGAACGGCGGCAAGGTGGTAAAGATACCATGAGGACGACCTCGCGTATATACAAGAACGTAAAGATCCCCGACGATGCCGTGATAGAGGATTTCGTTGTCATAGGCCATCCGCCGCGCGGCAAGAAAAACGGAGAGGTGCCCACGGTAATAGGCCGCGGTGCGGTTATACGCTCCGGCACAGTTATATACGCCGGCAACAATATAGGCGATAATTTTCAGACCGGGCATAACGTCACTATACGCGAATCAAACCAGATAGGCGACGATGTCAGCATAGGCAGCCTGTCCTGCATAGAGCATAAGATAAATATAGGCAGCGGCGTAAGGATACATTCGCAGGTTTTTATTCCCGAATACTCCATTCTTAAGGATAGATGCTGGATAGGGCCAAATGTAGTATTTACCAACGCCTATCATCCTCAGTGCCCGAAAGTAAAAGATTGCCTCAAAGGACCCACTATAGAAGAGGGGGCTAAGATAGGAGCCAATACGACCGTGTTGCCCGGCGTAGTTATAGGCAAAGGCTCTCTTATCGGCGCGGGTTCCGTAGTCGTGAAAGATGTCGCCCCTATGTCCGTGGCTGCCGGAAATCCCGCAAAAGTGACCAAGAAGATCGCGGATCTGGGCTGCAAGACCGGCCGCTCAAAAAGGCCCTATGACTCGATATGATATTAAGGGTAAGAACATATTTATCACCGGCGGGACCGGGTTTATTGGAAGCTGGCTCACCGATCTTCTTATAAGACACAATAAGATATGGTGTTACGACAACTGCAGACGGATATCTCCCAAGATAAAAGAGCTTCTCTCTCATAAGAATTTTACTTTCATAAAAGGCGATATACTGGACGCCGCGAAACTCAGAAAAAGCGTTCCCCGGAAGACAGATATCGTCTTTCATCTTGCCGCGATAGCGGGAGTCTCCAGTTATTACAAGATGCCGTTTGAGACCATGTCGGTAAATCTTATCGGCACTTATAATATGCTAGATATCTTCAAGGACAAGCGTCTCGAGTTGTTCGTGGACTTCTCAACTAGCGAAGTATATGGAAAGTACGCAAAGTTCGTAAAAGAGACCGATGATACGCACCAGGGGCCCGTCTCCGACAGGAGATGGACATACTCGACGAGCAAGATAGCCGCCGAGACGCTTTCACACTGCTACCATTACAAGTTTGGCCTGCCTGTAGCATCGATAAGGCCTTTCAATATTTACGGCCCGTTCCAGATAGGCGAGGGTGCTGTCCAGATATTCTCATCCAAAGCCATAAATAACGAAGAGATATGGATAAACGGTGACGGCTCACAGGTCCGGGCTTGGTGCTATGTATCGGATTTTATCGACGGAGTTATCGGATGCTACAGGAACCGTAAAGCCGCGATAGGCAACACTTTCAACATAGGTAATCCTAAATCCTCCGCGACTACGCTTCAACTGGCGGAGAAGATAATATCGATAACAGGATCGTCCTCCAGGATAAGGTTCAGGAAGATGGCCGGTACTGACGTGGAATACAGGGTACCCGATATATCGAAAGCAAAAAAAATACTGGGTTATTCTCCCGTTGTCGGGCTTTCGGAAGGGCTTAAAAGAACCGCAGAATGGTACAGGGAAAATCCGCTATGAAGATGATCCCGATAGCCAGGTCATACTTTGACAAAAACGAGCCGGCGCTCGTTTCCGGGGTAATAAGATCAGGCTGGGTCGCGCAGGGCAGGATGGTAAAAGAGTTCGAGGCCGCTGTGGCGAATTTCACCGGAGCTGAATATGCCGTGGCGGTCTCTTCCGGCACTACGGCGCTTCACTTGGCGCTGCTCATTTCAGGCGTTGCTGCGGGCGACGAGGTTATAGTGCCTTCTTTTTCATTTATAGCCACAGCGAACGCCGTAATGTATTGCGGGGCCAGGCCTGTGTTTATAGACATAGACCCAGGGACTTACAATATAGACCCGGCAGAGATAGAGAATTTCTTAGCGAACGGCTGCAGGTATGATGCCGGGTACAAAAAACTTACGAACAAGACTACCGGCGCAAGGATAGCTGCGATAATGCCGGTGCATCAGTTTGGCCTGCCATGCGATCTGGACGCAATAAATCGGATAGCTAAAAGATATGCTCTCGCCGTTGTCGAAGATGCGGCTTGTGCCCTGGGTTCATCATATAAAAATAGAAAGATAGGGGACGGGCGCAACGTATCCTGCCTGAGTTTCCATCCGCGCAAGATAATTACGACCGGCGAAGGCGGGATGATCCTTACTAATGACCGCAAATTTGCAAACAAAGCTATGGCGCTCCGCAATCACGGAGCTTGTCTTCAAGCGTCGGGCAAAGGCGCCGCTAAAGAGACGAGCGTCGAAGATTATGATGAGCTCGGGTACAATTATAGGCTGACCGACATGCAGGCGGCCCTAGGGCTCGGACAGATGCTTAAGTTAAAAAAAATACTTTCTGAGCGCAAGCGTATCGCTAAAGCGTACGATGAGGCATTCCGCCATGCTAAAGCCATAGAGACCCCTTATATACCCGTATACGCCCGGACAAACTATCAGTCATATGTGGTAAAGCTAAACGGAAATATTTCCGATTCACGCGATGCGGTAGTGGCCTGTATGCTGGAAAGCGGGGTCTCGACCCGTCGCGGCAACACTGCGATACATACACGAAGCTTTTATAGAAAGAGATGCGGTTGCGTGAGTCTGCCGGCTACGGAAGAAGCGGCACTGGCGACGATAGCCCTGCCTATATATTCCGGAATGTCGGCAAGAGAGCAAGAATACGTGTCCGGCAAGATGCTGTCCGCTATCTCTGTCAGTTGCGGATAAAGAGGTGCGCATAATATGAAAAGCCCTTACGCTGAAATATACCGCAGGGCGCTTTCTTGCAAAGAATTTGAGCCTGTTCCGGGCGATTTCCTCATGAAGATAACCAGCATGGATATACTTTCAGATCTGATCGGTCTGGGGAAGCGCGAGTCAGTTCTTGAGATAGGGTGCGGATGCGGATTTAACGCGGCGTTATTAAGCTCTTCCTGCGGCAGCCTTGTAGCTACGGACCTCCCTTTTTATGATCCGAATACGCATAGCCTTGGGATATCCGTTGCGAGGAAGCTTCTTGCAAACCTTGGCGTAAAGAACGCCGAGCTTGTCTCGTGTTCGGGAGAATCTTTGCCTTTCGCGGACGCGACCTTCGACATGGTCTTCTCATCGTCCGTTCTGGAGCATATAGACGACAAAGAGAAGGCGCTTAAAGAGATGGTCAGGGTGGTCAAGCCGGGTGGGACCGTAATTTTTATTATACCCACTTTCATTCAAAGCATATGCGCGTTCGCCCATCTGTATCTGTACATAGGCAAGCGCGTTATAGATGTCGCTTCCGCCAGGCTCTTTCGCAAGCGCGAGGAAGCCAAGAAAGGGCTGTTACCCAAAACAAGCGATTCTACCAGGCCGAACTCCGCGATAATCGGAAGTTTCTGGGATAATCATCCGTCTTTTCCGCTTCCTCAGCCGCACGGAGCTTATAAGAATATAGCCGTTGAATTTATCCGGCAGCTTCCGTGGAACTGGATAAAGCTTGCGAAGAGATGCGGCGCCTCATCCGTAGACACGTGTGCCATGCTATTTTTGCCGTTCAACATACTCGAGGTATTTTCTACCAAGCTTATCGCGCGATCCTACAGCGCTACAAGATATTTGCATAAGGCGCTGGGAAAGACGGCGCTGCAGTATCTATCGTACGCATGGTGCGTCGCAATAAAAAAATAGGTCCAATATGAACCTTATAACGCACTCAAAACCATGGATATCCGACAGCGATATTGAATCGGTAGAGAAGGTCATGCTCTCCGGAATGATAGCGAAAGGAGAGCATGTCCGCGCTTTTGAATCGGCTGTTTCCCGATATCTTGGTACGCCTGAAAGCGTCGCCGTCGGCAGCGGTACGGCCGCGCTTGTGCTTGCGATGAGAGCCATGGGCATAGGTAAAGGCGATGAGGTTATACTGCCGACATATGTCTGTATCTCGGTCGCAAACGCAGTAAAAGCGGTCGGCGCTGTCCCCGTGTTATGCGATGTCGGGATATGCTGGAACATGACTCCGGAGGAAGTTGAGAAGCGCATTACCGGTAAGACAAAGGCTATTATATTGGTGCATATATTCGGGATAGCGTCCGATCCGGAGCCTTTCCTGGGTTTTAATATACCGGTGATCGAAGATTGCTGCCAGGCATTCGGCGCTTCTGCAAACGGCAGGAAAACCGGCACCGCAGGCAAGGTAGGCATATTCTCTTTCAACGCTATAAAGTGCCTGACAACAGGCGAAGGCGGCATGGCAACTTCTTCTGACAGCGCGCTTATAAGCAGGATGAAAGAGCTTCGGTCCAGCAACGCAGTCCCTTCTCCTATGACGGATATTCAGGCTGTGTTAGGTCTCAGCCAGCTTTCACGGTACGATGAGATACTGTCACGCAGGGCTGCCATAGCCGAAAAGTATTTTAGCGGATTGCCGAAAAATCTGACCGAGAGGATCTCAGGGGTAAGACGCGATAGTATGTTTTTCCGGTTCCCGCTCATAGCGTCCGAAGATTTTGAGGAAGCGCGCAGGCATTTTGAATCCAGAGGGATAGCGGTCAGGAAAGGAGTCGATTCGCTCATACACAGGCAATTCGGATTATCAGATGCGCAGTTTCGGAACGCGACAGAGCTGTTTAACAACACGATATCTTTGCCTATATATCCCGCGCTTAGCCAAGAAGAGGCAGGCGCCGTGCTTGGCGAAGCGGTGTCGTATTGGCGGCGGTAAAATAAGGCGGCTGCAGACAGAATATTCATGAATGAGTTTGACAAAAAAAAGATAATAGAGCGGTACAACAGGCGCCTTAGGCAGTTCGGCGTATCCATAGAAGCGCTCAATTCCGGCACGGAGAGACATCGCCAATTGCGGTTCGACATACTTAGACAGATCGGGATAGCATCCGGAGACAGCGTACTTGACCTCGGATGCGGTTTCGGGGACTTCTTTCTTTATTGCAGGAACAAGAAGCTCGACGTCGATTATTTAGGCATAGATATAAATCCCGATCTGATATCCGCGGCCAGGAAAAGATTTCCCGGCGTTAAGTTTGACGTGAAAGATATACAGAAAGATCCGCTGCCAGCCGTGGATTGGGTGGTCTCTACTTCCTCTTTTAACCTGCGCCTGGCGGGAGAAGATAACTATAAATTCATAACAGATGTCTTGTGCAGAAGCTACGCATTGGCGAGAAAAGGCGTAGCGATAGATTTTATGACCGATTACGTCGATTTCCGGGGCAACGACAAAGAGGTCTTCTATTATTCTCCCGAGAAGGTGTTCTCGATAGCTAAGAGCATAAGTAAGCGCGCGTGCCTGAGGCACGATTATCCGCTATTCGATTTTTGCGTCTACCTGTATCCGGATTTTACCGGATGGAGAAAAAAACCCAGCGTCGCCTTGACAGTTGATATCGACATGGACTACGACGTAGGTTATCATTTTGACGAGATGGAAAAAACGTTCGAGCCGATAAAAAAGTGCCTGGAAGAATTCCCTGAAATAAAAACCACATGGTTTATACGCATAGATTCGCAGATCGAGGCTTTATACGGCAGCGCAACTTACGTGTTCGATCGGCATGCTTCGAAGATAGCCTGGCTTAAACGAAACGGCCACGAGATAGGCTGGCATCATCATGCGTATGTGTATGACCGTAAGCGTGAAAGATGGGACGAGGAGTCCGACGAAAAGATAATATGCGGCAACCTGAGGAAATACGGCAGGATAGCGCTTAAAAACGGTATAAAAATAGCCCGTATGGGCTGGGGATTTCATACAAATAAGACGATAAAAGTCCTTGATGAGATGGGCTTCAGGATAGACAGCACCGCCATACCGCGCCCTAAGTACCGATGGAACGACAGGGCATGCGACTGGTCTGTGTCGCCGCAACATCCCTATAATCCTTCAGTCCGGGACTACAGGGTACCGGGAGATCCGCATCTGGCCATATGCGAGATGCCTATGACCACGACCGTCATTCCGATGCAAACCGATACCGAAAAAGACGTTATACGGTATGTCGAACTGGCCTATGACAGCAAGATTTTTAAAAAAGCGCTCGATTCAATATCAGACATTGATCAGACGGTGCTCATATTCCATCCGCATAAGATACTTAAGAAAGCCAGAGGCAAGGGGCGCGCACGATACAATACGGATAATATACGGAGAAACCTTGCAACCTTATCCAGATCCGGAAGACGTTTTACTACCATATCATAGATGGCGAGAGCCCAGCATTGTCCTGCCAAATGAGGAATATTTGTGTCGCATAAAAAGAAGCTTATGATACTTGGGGCCGGCAAGAACGAGGTCCCGGCCGTTATAAGGGCAAAAGAGCGAGGGCTTGAGACGATAGTCATCGATATGAATCCTAGCGCGCCAGCCCTGGCACTGGCCGATAAGGCATTTATCCCGAAGACTACCGATACGAAGGAGTATGTCGATTTTGCGGTAAGAGAAGGCATAGACGGCGTAATGACGGTATCGGCCGAGGCCCTTGTCAGGAAAATCTCGGCGATAGCGAACACTCTGGGACTGCCGGGGATATCGGAAGAGATGGCGTTCATATCTACCGACAAGTCTGCCATGAGAGAGGTGCTTCATAAGAATAGCATTCCGGCCCCACATTTTATTAAGGCATGTACATTGGAAGAAGCTTTGAAGGGTGCCGGAAGGTTGTCATTGCCCCTGGTAATAAAACCTGTGGATCAGGCCGGCAGCAGAGGGGTTTTTAAAATAAACGAAATTAGCGAGGTCACGCGCTACTTCGAGACAAGCAGGAAGATATCGCGTTCGGGGAAAGTTATTATCGAAGAATATATAGAAGGCGTCCATTCCACGGTAGATGCCATAACCGCCGATGGCAAGACTCATATAATAGGGATATCGGATAAGGTGAACATACTTACTCCGAATATAATCATCATGGACGTGGCTTTTCCGCCGGCATATTCTAAAGAGATGGTGAAGGGCGTAGAAAAACTGGTGTGCGGAATGTTTGAGAAACTGGGATTCAGTTACGGACATTCTCATACGGAAGTTGTCGTGACCGACCGCGGGCCTATCGTCATAGAATTTGCCGCGCGCTCCGGCGGCGGGCTGCTGCCGTCCGATATATTACCGCATCTCTGCGGTTTTGACGTTATCGATAAATTGATATCTCTCGCCCTGGGGGAGCCGCTCGGCATTGATAAGGTAGTGCTGTCGAACGGGGCGGACCTGCGATTCTTTAACTCACCGACCGGACGTCTGAAAAAGATCAACGGGATCGGGGATGCCTTAAAAATAAAAGGCGTGCATAAGCTGGACTTCATTGTAAAAGACGGAGATCTTATAAAGCCGCTACTGGAAGGAAAAGACCGCGCGGGTTTCGTGATAACTCACGGCAAGGACAGGGAAGAGGCTGTGCGCGCGGCGGATGCAGTCGAAAAGATAATAAAATTCGAGATGTATTAGGCGGATATGGGACTAAAAAATATAGAGCTGCTCGATACCACGCTAAGAGACGGAAGCTACGCCGTTGACTTTCAGTTTACCGGACGGGACACTTCTATCATAGCTCTGGGCCTTGAAAAACTTGGTTTTCGCTGGATAGAGATAGGGCACGGCCTCGGCTTTAATGCATCATTGTCAGGCAAAGGAGAGTCGGCTTCTACAGACGAAGAGTATCTTAGGGCGGCTTCGTCTGTTATTAAAAAAGCCAGGTTTGGCATGTTCTTTATCCCGGGGATCGGGAAGAAGTCAGACCTTGACATGGCAAAAAGGTATGGCATGGATTTTGTAAGGCTTGGCACCAACGCGAACGAGATAGGCCAGGCCAGAGAGTTTATAAAATACGCGAAGCGGCTCGGCATGACGGTAAGCTCGAACCTTATGAAATCTTACGTGCTGTCTCCGGAAAAGTTATATGAGAGCGCTTCGCGCGCTGTCGAGTGGGGCGCGGATATTATATGTCTGGTAGATTCCGCAGGTTGCATGCTGCCGGAGGAGGTTGAGGCTTACTTCGGAAGATTGTCGAAGCTCGAAGGCGCCACTCTCGGATTCCACGGGCATGACAACCTCGGTCTTTCCGTGGCGAATTCCCTTAAGGCCATAGAGTGCGGCGCGACTCTTGTAGATGTGTCGCTGCAGGGCCTGGGAAGAAGCGCGGGGAACGCTCCCGCCGAAATGATGATCGCTATCTTGCAGAGAAAAGGGATGCTCGCAGATACTATAGATCTATACAAGACGCTCGAATTCAGCCATAAGGTCATATCGCCAATGACGCATGCTGTCGGCCTGGACCCTATAAGCATAATATCCGGCTACGCGCGTTTTCATTCCAGTTTTACGAAGACGGTCAATAAGTACGCCGAGATGTACGGAGTAGACCCCAAGATGCTCATAGTCGACTTGTGCGCGATAGACCAGGTCAACGCCTCCGAAAGGACGGTGAAAGAGATAGCGCTTAAGTTGCAAAGGAAAAAAGCTTCAGTATCGTCTATCAGGTCCCGCGTGGAACGAGTCGACTTGAATACGGGGCTAAGCGATAAGACGTCCTCCGCCAGGGCCTTATCAGGGATTAAAAATCTCGCGCTTCAGCTGCGCGCTATTTCAAAAAAACACGGAAAATCATCCGTTATGAATATAGTAATGGATAGCCGGAAACGCATGTCCGTATCCGGATTTGTGCAGGAGAGTCCCTACTTTATTATCGGCACGGTCGAGGTAAGGGACAGGCCGGTCCTGGAAAAGGTCCTTAAAGTGATCGACGGAAAAGTCGATTACGTGCTTATGGATTGTGAGGCTAAAACATCCTCCGGAGTGCCAGGAGGCGTTCGCCGCTTTTTAAAAAGGTCCAATATCTTGGTTTACAAAGACAACGATGCCTGGGCCAGGTCCATATTCCAACAGCTTGTATACAGCATGCCGGACGCCGATAAGAAGGTCGTGATATTCGGTTTTAATAATTTGTCCGTAAAACTTGCCATATTGCTTTCCGAGATCGGTTTTGACTCTGTCATGACTTCGAGCCTGAAGGATGAAAAAGAGATATGTGAAGGCGCTGTCGGCGCTATCAATCCTTTGTTGGTAAAATACGCGAAGCCGATCAAATTCGAACCGGACTATGAAAAGGCCTGCTTATTTGCCGATGCCGTTGTCGGTCTTGTGCCGGGCGAAGAAGTGATCGACGCAAAAGCGATAATGGCGATGAAGCGATCCGGGGTGGTGTTGGACGGCGGCCTAGGCTGCATAGAAGGGCCTGCAATACGCAAGGCCGTTTCTCTCGGAATAAGGATCATACGCGTCGATATGGGCCCTGTCATATCCGCCGAAATAGCGTCAGGGATCAGGTCTAAGGACCTGCTCGAGGTCCGGATGGGCCGGAGCGCCATAGAGGGCGTGCAGTGCGTGGCGGGCGGGCTTTTCGGAAAGAAAGGCGATTTAGTGCTGGACTCTATCCGCGATCCGAATGTAGTTATAGGCATAGCCGATGGAAAAGGCGGGATAATTTACGATACCATGAACGGCAAAGACAGAGTAAAGGTCGCTAAGGTCGAAAGAAAAATAGAATTGAGCAAGATGCAATGAAGATAAACATGTACGGCGGAGCGCTCACCATATCATACTCAATTGCCAAGCACTTGAGGGCCAGGGGGCAGGATGTTACGCTTTTTATTGACAAAGAGCTTTCCGATAAGAGTTATGCGCCCTCATGGGAAGATGAGGAGATGAGAGGCGGTTATCCTGGATGGATAAAAATCACCGAAGCCAGATTCTTAAAGGCTATTTTCGGAGACAGACGATCGGTAGAATTCACGAAAAAATTGTCGGATTGCGACATACTTCATCTGCACGGAGAAGCTTATCTGTGGATGAACCTTGTAAACAAGCCTTTTCTTTACCAGAGCCATGGCTACGATCTCGACCAGATGCCGTTCAACAGAGGAAGTGTGAAGCAGGTCATTTTATCGATGCTGGCAAGGCGGGCAATGGGTAAGGCCGCCAGTATAATCACCATCCCTCACCAGCGGGACTTCCTGGAGAGGCTCGGCCTTGCGGAAAAAGAGTCTTATCTGCCTTACCCCGTGGATATAGATAAATATGCTCCGGTGAACGCGGATGAGCTGAAGAAAAAGATACTATCAGAGAACGATGCGGAACTTATTTTTTTTCATCCGAGCCGTCACGAATGGCTTAATAACCCCACGACCAATAATAAAGGCAATGACAAGGTAATAACCGCGTTTGCCTCTTATGTAAGGAGGCATGGTCGTAAAGCGGTGCTTATACTGGTAAATAAAGGACGGAATGTCCGGGATAGCAAGAAGATGATAGGTGAGCTGGGCATAAGCGAAAGGGTTGTGTGGCTAGAGGCCGTGCCAAAATCCCGGCTCATAAGTTACTACAACGCTTCAGATATAATTCTTGACCAGTTCAACCTCGGCAGCTTTGGGCAGATATTTCTTGAGGCGATGGCCTGCGGGGTGCCCACGTTCGCTTACCTGAAGAGATACGAAGGCGTATATCCGGAAATGCCGCCGGCTGTTAATGTATACACCGATATGGACATTGAGAGAAAACTGCTGGAACTTTCCGAAGACAGTAAAAAGAGAAAAGAGATAGGACAAGAGTCGAGAGATTGGGTGCGCAAATATCATAATCTTGAATATGCATGCGATAAATATATAGCTCTCTACAATTCTTTTATGGAAAAGCACGCAAGATGCTGAATACTATAAAGAGGCTGACCAAGCATTCGTTCGTTTACGGAATCGGTAACCTGGCCGTACTATTGCCGGGATTTATCCTGGTGCCGGTATATACAAGGCGTCTCGCCACGGAAGAGTATGGCGTTATGTCCCTGGCCATGGTCTTCGCCGGGATGCTGGCGTTTGTTTACGAGTTGGGCATGGTGAGCGCTTTATCCCGTCAATATTACGAATACAAGGACGGGAGGTCGAGGAATAGGGTGGTATCGACGGCTTTCATATTCTTGTTCATATGGGCTGTCATAGTAACATTAGGTTTATCATGTTTTTCTAAGCCGCTATCAAAAATGCTATTCCATGATGACAGGTTCCAAGATATAGTCAGCATATCGCTTTTATACATATTTTTCAGCGCCCTTATCTACGTGCCGTCAACGACTCTCAGGGTTGAGGAAAGGTCGGGCTTGTTCGTAACTCTTTCCATGTTAAGGGTGACCCTGACGGTCCTGCTTACTGTGATGTTCCTGTCTTTTGCCGGAAAACCACTTTCGAACGTATTTTGGGCGATGCTCTGGGCTACGGCGGTATCGGCGGCGATCTATATATTTTCCATATACAAAAGCATAGACATAGCCGCATTTTCGTCGATCGATCTTGTGCAGATGCTGAAATTCGGATTGGCATTTTTCCCGGCAGCTATTTTTACCTGGATCATCGATTATTCCAATCGATACATACTGAGCTTATATGCGGATATGGGGCAGGTGGGTGTCTATTCTCTCGGACAGAAGATTAGCCAGGTTGCTATAATTCTTATCAAGGCCTTCCACCTGGCATGCGTGCCTATAATGTTCTCGCTGGTAGCAAGGGAAGATGCAAGACGCATATTTTCCGGCATATTTACATATTTTATATTCGTTTTGTCGGCTTTCGTCCTGGCTCTTTGTCTTTACAGTAAAGAACTGGTATTGTTACTATCTAACGCAGCGTATCTAGAGGCCTATAAGGTGATACCCGTAATGGCCGTTTCCGCTATAGGATACGGCGCATATCTATATTTTGTTACAGGATTATCGATCGCCAAGAAAGTGATAAATCAACCTGTTATACTGGCAGTGATCGCGGCTGTAAATATACCGCTTAATATCGCGCTCATCAAAAGAACAGGCATGATGGGCGCGGCATTAGCGACATTTTTAACATACGTGATACTGGTCGGCTGTACGTATTTTTTCGCTCAGCGCCATTACCGGATAGAGTATGAGAATAAAAGGCTCATTAAGATCTTTTTAAATTTCGCGGTTATATATTCGGCTTCGATCCTGATCAGGCTGGGATTTCCGGCCGCTAACGCGTGGCTTTTCAATCCTTTCCTGCTCGCCATGTTCTTTATACTTTTATACGTTACCGGATTTTTTAAAAGATCCGAAATAGATTTTCTGGTCAACAGATTGTCAATAAAGCGGGGGTAATATGGCACCTATAAGCGTAGTTATACCTGCATATAATGAGGCCGCAAGCATATCCAAGGTATTGGAGTCGTTGAAAAGTTATATGAGACAGAACAATATAGAGCATGAGATCATAGTGATCGATGACTGCTCTAGTGACGGTACTGCTGGGGCTGCGGCCAGGCCAGAGGTTGCCGTGGTTTCGCATCCGGTAAACAGAGGGTATGGGGCGGCACTGACTACCGGGCTGAAGAAGGCGAAATACGGCCATGTCCTGATAATGGATGCGGATGAGAGCTACCCCGTGGATGACATATCGAAACTGATGCCATACATAAACGATTTTGACATGGTGGTTGGTGCCCGGCAGGGGGCGCATTATCACGGCTCTCCGGTGAAGAGGATGTCACGGATAATATTTTCAGCTCTTCTTAAATACGTTACCGGCGAGAAGGTACCGGACGCCAATTCAGGGATGAGGATATTTAAAAAAGATGTCGTTATGCAGTTCGAAGATGATTTCTGCAGCGGGTTCTCCTTCACGACGACCATAACCATAATATTGCTGTCAAACGGCTACTTGACCAAGTTCGTACCTATAGGCTACATGAGCCGTACCGGGAAATCGAAGGTCAGACATTTGCGTGATACTATAAGGACCGTCCAGATACTCCTGCATACGATCGTATACTATAATCCCGTTAAGGCATTCATGCCTTTCTCTGTAATATCGGCATTGGCTTTCGCGCTATCTTCGCTCCTCTACATCTTCAGGCGTCATGACATGTTATTCGGCATGGCAGCGGTAATATCTTTCTTATTCGCTATGTTATTTATGGCTTTTGGCATGATCACATATGCGGTCGTAAAATCCGGCAGAAAGAGATAGGATGGTCCTGCGGCATATCATATTTGTCGTTATATTGGGTCTCGCTGCTTCCGGGATATTCGTCTGTTTTTTTCCATCCCCGACATCGAGTCCAGACGCCGCCCAGTATGACAGGATAGCCTATAACCTGGCTTCAGGGAACGGTTACTCTCTGTCAGAGCAGGCGCCTTTCGTGCGTACGATGTTTAGAGAGCCGGCATACCCGGTTTTTCTCGCCATAATATACAGGATAGCCGGACATGTTCCCACGGCGGCCCTCATAGTGCAAATGGCACTTCATGCGGCAACGGCTGTTTTGGCATATTTGATAGCTAAAGATGCGTTCGGCGAAAGGTGTGCCTTCTTTTCGGCCATCGCCGTTTCGGTATTCCCGACGCTTGCTAACACGGCAGCATACCTTCTTAGCGAGACATTCTTTACATTTATTCTATGTCTCGGACTATGGCTTTATATCGTCGCTATGAAGAGCGGCCGCTTGGCGTTATTCATATTATCCGGAGCCATATTTGGATTGTCGGCCCTTACAAAGGCCGCTTTGATATTTTTACCGGCGGTTTTAATATCGGCCGCCATTTTGCTGATGCTGGCCAAGCGGTCTGTCATCAAAGCGCGTCCGCTCAACCTTATCGTATTCTTTGCGGCCTTCTGCATACTGGTGTCGATCTGGATGGTGAGGAACGTCGAACTGTTTAACACACCTTCTTTGGCATTAAGAGGCGGCGAAGCGCTGTGGTCGAGAGCCCAGAAGATCGATGACCCATCCAGAGTGGTGGCCGCGACGGCGTGCTTCAGTATTTCTGAATTTCTCGGCAAATCTTTGTTCCCTGATGTGACGGCCAGGCCCGAGAGATTTTTGTTCAAAGATTTTGACAAGGCCGTAGAGAGGCGGGCGCGGTATGTTGCCGAAGGTTTTACGGATCAGCAGATAGACGGTATATTCATCAAAGAGGCCTCCGGAAAGATATTGAAAGATCCGTTGAAGTATGTATTGTATACGCCGGTAGAGGCTATAAAGATGACGGCATTCACGTATCTGCCGTTTTTGAACGAAAAAGCCGTCGCCGGTCGTTTCGATTCTTTATCAAACGGGAGGTTTTTGCTGGCCGCTGCCAGGGGGGCTTCAAGGCTCGCAGCATATCCTATATTGGCATTGTTTTTTGTATCTATTGTAAGGCATTTAAGGGATTGGGACAGTTGGATGTTTCTTTTCGCGATAACGCTCTATTTCAATTTGATGTATTCGCTGCTGGACGCTATCGGAAGATACGCGGTTCCGCTGATACCGATATATTGCATCATGGCAGTTTCTGCATTTTTCCCCGCGGATAACAGGACGGGGGCTTAATATTCATTGAAAGGGATGGTCTATGGATTTGAATAGCTTAAGGAAGCTTAATCTGGGTTGCGGCAGGTTCAAAAAAGAAGGTTATGTAAATCTTGATCGTTGCGATGACCTGCACCCCGACGTTTTACACGATCTGAGTGTATTCCCATATCCTTTTCCGGACGACCGGTTTGACCTTGTCGAGGCCGATCATGTAATCGAACATCTTAACGACCCGTTCGGCGCCATGAAAGAGCTTCACAGGATAGTCAAGGACGGCGGGATCATTATATTGAAGGTCCCGCACTTCAGCCGCGGCTTCACGCATCCAGAGCATAAGCGCGGCTTTGACGTTTCGTTCCCTTACTACTTCGACCCTTCTTTCAAGGGCGGATATACAGGGACGAAATTTGAATGTGTCAAGACCAAATTCCGCTGGTTCGCGCAGCCTTACCTGAAAAAAACGGTGTTATGGGCGCCTTTTTATTATATAGGCCTGGCTTTCGGGTGGGCGGCGGATATATTGGCCAATCTTTCACCTTTCTTCTGTTCCAGATTCTGGTGTTTCCTTGCAGGCGGGTTCGAAGAGATCGAGTTCCATTTTGTATGTAGGAAATGACAAGGTGGTGACGCATGACCAAAGTTGATAAGGCATTCAGGAATAAAAAGGTTCTGATAACAGGCGGCTTGGGTTTCATAGGAAGCACTCTGGCTCACAGGCTTGTCGATCTGGGATCGGAGATCCTTATTGTCGATTCGCTTTTGCCTGATTACGGAGGAAACCTTTTCAATATAGACGAAATAAAGGACAAGGTGAAGATCAATATAGCTGACGTAAGGGATCAGTCAGGCATGCTGTACCTGGTTAAGGGCCACGACTATATGTTCAATCTCGCCGGCACGCTAAGCCATATCGACAGCATGCTGGACCCTTATACCGACCTGGAAATAAATTGCAGGAGCCAGCTTTCGATACTTGAGGCCTGCAGGAAGAATAACCCTGGCCTGAAGATAGTCTTTTCTGGGACGCGCGGCCAATACGGAAAGGCTCAGTACCTTCCGGTCGACGAGAAGCACCCGATGTGCCCTACGGACGTGAATGGCATCAATAATATGGCCGGCGAGTGGTATCACATACTGTATAATAACGTTTATGGAATAAGGGCCACTTCGCTTCGCCTGACCAACACGTATGGTCCGCGCCACCAGATGAGGCATTCAAAGCAGGGGTTCCTGAACTGGTTTGTGCGCATGGCCATTGAAGGTAGGGAGGTGCCAATATTCGGGGATGGGGCGCAGAAGAGGGACTTCAATTATGTGGACGATGTGGCGGATGCACTGCTTTTGGCGGCAGCTACGGAAGATACGAACGGCGAGGTGTATAATATAGGATCCGGAGAGCCGGTGAGCGTGCTGGAAACCCTGAAGGCGATAATCGATATAGCAGGCAAGGGCAAATTTAAGCTTGTCCAATTCCCCGAAGACAAGAAGAAGATAGAGGTCGGCGACTATTATGCTGATCATTCGAAATTTTCAAAGGCCACCGGATGGACGCCGTCCACAAGTTTTAAGAACGGATTGGAAAAAACTATAAAATATTATGAAAAAAATAAGAAATACTATTGGTAAAAAGCTTCTGGTCTGCGATCTGAAACGGGAGTATAGCGTTGTACGCGCGGAGGTGGGGCGCGCGGCAAGGCGTGTCCTTGAAAGCGGCTGGTATATTCTAGGAAAAGAGGTGGAGGCTTTTGAAGAGGAATTCTCGCGATATGTGGGTTCGTCCAACGCGATCGGCGTAGCATCCGGCACGGAGGCCTTACAGCTGGCGCTTGCCGCGCTTTCGATCTCGAGGGGTGATGAGGTTATAACGGCGGTAAATACCGCCATACCGACTGCCGTAGCTATAAGGGCCGCCGGAGCGCGCCCGGTATTCATAGACGCCGATGAGCGGACATCTAATATAGATGTCCGAATGATCAAAAAAGCAATCACAAGGAAGACCAAGGCTATAATCCCGGTCCATCTTTACGGCAATCCATGCGATATGAAAGAGGTGAGCAATATCGCCGAAAGGTATGGGCTGGCCGTCGTGGAAGACTGCGCGCAGTCCCATGGCGCAAGATACCGCGGCCGCCATACCGGTACATTCGGCGATCTAGGTGCGTTCAGTTTTTATCCGACCAAGAACCTCGGCTGTTACGGTGACGGAGGTATGGTCGTAACTGATGACAAAAAGCTTGCCGGTAGGCTGCGCCTGTTGCGTAATTACGGGCAATCATCCAGATACAGATGCGACGCTGAAGGTATAAATAGCAGGCTGGATGAGGTGCAGGCAGCTATTCTCAGGGAGAAGTTGAAGCTTCTCGACTATTTTGTCGGCAGACGTATCGCGATCGCCGGTTTATACAGAAAGCTCCTTAAAAACATTTCGGATGTCGCTACATTCGAAAAGGCCGGAGAGGCGAAACACGCATTTCATCTTTATGTGATAAAAGCTAAAGACCGGGAAGGCCTGAAGAGTTATTTGGAAAGATCCGGCATAGAGACCCAGATGCACTATCCGATACCCTTGCATATGCAGAAAGCTTTTCGCGATCTGGGTTACAAAAAAGGCGATTTTCCGGTCGCTGAAAAGCTCGCCGGAGAGATAATGAGCCTTCCGATCTTCCCGGCCATGAAGGACAGCGAGGTCCGTGCGGTATGCCGCCGCATAAAAGAATTCTACCGGGGCTGAATATATCATGGCGATACCTCGCGAGCTATTGGATCTTTATAAGGGCTTGTCTCCCAAGGAGACTTTTTATCTGAAGGCCCGCTGGCTCGTAAGCCCGATCGGTACAATAGAACGCGCTCTGCCGGAGAAGGGCAGGATATATGATATAGGGTGCGGCGCGGGCCTGCTGTCGAACGCGGCCGCGATCAGGTCCAGGGAGAGGAGCGTTTTCGGTATAGACATCTCGGCGGAAAAGATATCCATAGCCGAAAGGTCCGTCGGCGACAGGAAGAATGTGGCCTTTAGGGCCGCTGATGCGGCTAAGGCCGATCTCGAAAGGCCGGACGTGGTCGTCATGTGCGATCTTTTGCATCATATCCCGCCCGACGCCCAGAAAACGCTCATCGGGCACATACGCGATTCGCTCGGTGCCGGAGGGATATTGATAGTGCAGGACATAGACAGGAAACCGTTCTATAAGTACATATTAGCGCGCGCGACGGACATGATCCTCAGCGGCGGCGAGCGCCATTACTACAGGGCAAGCCGCGAATGGGAAGCGATGCTGCGCGATACCGGCTTTGATGTCGAGACCATCAGTCTGCATAAAGGATATCCGATAGCCGCCACGATGTTCAAGTGCGTAAAGAGATAGATCGACGAACTTTTTGGAGATTTTTTGAAGATGAAACGTGGGGAGTTATTCAAATCGATAGCTGTCGCTGTCATGGTCCCGCTCATATTCTTTTTTATCCTCGAAGGGATCCAGCGCGTTAGATGGTATTTAAAGAGCGGCGGGTCCGCCTATTGGCTGCTGTACGGATTTGTCAAAAAGCCAAAAGATTATGATCTGCAGATAGCGAGGATAGCGGCGGCGAAGAGTTCGGCAAAACCGCAAACCGTGGGCAGCGGGGTGTATGAGATACCGATATGGGAAAAGACATTCCCTAACGGCATAAAAAAGCACAATCCCGATTTCCCGGAATACAAAGGCATCGTAAATTCGCTGGGCTTCAGGTCGGGCGAGTTCTCTCCAGACAAGGAGCCGGGGACGTACCGCATAATCTCTACCGGCGGCTCCACGACGGCGGGCTACGAGAGCGACGTGGGCCACACCTATCCGGCACTGCTCCAGAAAAAGCTCAACGGCGCTTCGGAAGGCCGGAATAAGTTCGAGGTGATAAATGCCGGTATAGGCGAAGAGGAGCTGCCTTACATAAACAAGCTGCTCAAGAACGAGCTGGTCGGCTACAGGCCCGACATGGTGACGCTATATCTGACGTTCAATCATCTGCATATGTGGCGCGGTAGCGTCAATGTGCCTAAGGACCTTTATTACAGGATGTATAAGCTCAAAGAATGGTTTTCAAGCAGGAGCCTGCTATTTCTGACTCTGCGGGAAAAGTTGAACATCGCGCTGGGTCGAACGCTCGGAGACGTATATATCCCGATAAAAGGCGCGGCTGCGCTATCGAGGGCATATATGAATACGCCCGGCGTCTTCACGTCATACAGGCAGGACCTGGAGGAGTTTATCAGGATATGCAAGGAGAACGGTGCCGCGCCTGTTCTTATGACGGAGGCATGCGTCTGCAACAGCTCGTATATGATATTGGGAAAAGAGATGAAGGTGGTTTATGAAAAGATGTACGGCGTCATGGAGGATGTCGCGCGCAGGAACGGCGCGGTCTTCATAGACACGGCCAGAGAGATGGAAGGCATAAAGCATATGGAATCGCTATTCACTGACGGCATCCATCTTAAACCCGAAGGGAACGAGGTGCTGGCAGGCATAATATACCGCAACCTGAAGAAAAGGATCGAACCGGATGGAGAAGAAGGGAAAAATTAAGAGAGCGGCTTTCGTATATCTGACGCAGGAATCGGAGGTCTATTTCCTCGGCGATGATGTCGGATACAGCGTTCAGCGAAGGCCGCAGCTGGGGCTTCAGTACCTGTGCGCCGTGCTTGAATCGACGGGTATCAATACCAGCATATTTGACCAGACGATCGTGCCCTTCGATGCCGACTGGATAATAAATCATCTCAAAGATTTCGATATGGTCGGATTTTACTGCTCAGATCCGCAGGAAGAAAAGGTCAAGTCTTACTGCAAAAAGATCAGGGGGAAGCTGAGCATTCCTATACTTGTAGGCGGGCCCAGCACGCTTGATAATGCGACATTCCTCGAGCACGGGTGTGATTTTGTCGTCCATGGTGAAGGAGAGGCCACGATCAGGCAGGTAGTTGAGTATTATGATGGTATACGAAAAATAGAAGATGTCAAGGGCGTATCCTACAGAAAAGACGGCAGTATATTTACCTCAGCGCCGCAGGATCTGATAGCGGATCTGGACACCATACCTTTTCCGGACCGCTCTAAAATAGATGTGAATATGTACCATGATTATTTTCTGTTCGGCATGCAGAAACCTTATGTAACGATTATGGCTTCACGCGGCTGTGCCTACAAATGCCATTTCTGCACTTCTTACAAGCTGTGGGGTTGCAGATATAGAAAACGCAGCGTTGACAACGTGCTTGCCGAAGTCGATGAGGTCGTAAAAAAGTATGATGCTAAATACATAGCGTTCCAGGACGATATATTCGGCCTTACCAATAGCTGGATAGAAGAATTCTGCACGAAACTGATGAAAAAGCCGTATAAGATAAGATGGATGGCAATACTGCATCCTTTCAGTGTGAAGACAGATACTGAAAAGATGCTGAAGCTGATGCGCCGTGCCGGATGCGATACGCTTTCGTTCGGACTTCAAGCCGCTCATCCCGTAATATTGCAGAACATAAACCGTAACCCGGAGGAACCGGCAGCTCTCGCGAAGGTTCTGAAAGTGGCACGCAAGCTGAAATTTATAACCGCCGTTGCTTATATCTTCGGACTCCCCGGGGACACCAAAGAGACTATCCAGACTACAATCGACTACTCGTTGAGATGCGGGTCGACACTGGCGAATTATTTTATGTTGTCTGTGTTGCGCGGGTCAGAGATAGGGGAGATATATAAAAACAAGAAGATATGCGAATTACCAGCCAGCGAGATAGAGAGGCTGGCCTCATACGCTTCAAAGAGGTTCTATTCAAGGCCGGGCACTTTTCTGGATGTCGGATATTTTATAATGAAGAATCCATGGTGGATAGCCGGGGTCGGAAGGAATCTGCCGTCTATACTTAAGAGGGTGGGCTTCGGCAAGCCGCAGAAGAAGCAGGAGGTATCATGAAGATAAGCGTCGTCATCCCCGTATACCAGGGCGCGAAGACCATAGCGAAACTTACGGATGAGCTTGTGTCGCACATCAAGTCCGGCGAGCTCGAGGTCGTCCTCGTAAATGACGGCAGCACCGATAACAGCCACGCCGAATGCATGTCGCTGGTAAAGAAATATCCTGAAGTCGTAAGGTATATATCCCTCGCAAGGAACTTCGGAGAGCACAACGCCGTAATGGCGGGCCTGAACCATACCGCGGGGGATTACGCTGTTATAATCGACGACGATTTTCAGAACCCGCCGGAAGAGATAGAGAAGCTGGTGTCCAGGGCGGTCGAAGAGAATAGGGACGTTGTTTACAGTCATTATGAGAAAAAGGAACATTCGTTATTCAGGAACCTCGGCAGCGCTTTCAATAACCTCGTGGCAAGCTACCTGCTGAATAAGCCGAAAGACCTGTACCTCTCGAGCTTCAAATGCATGAACCGTTTTATCATCGATGAGGTGATCAAATATAAGGGGCCGTTCCCTTACATCGACGGCCTGATCTGGCGAAGCACAAAGAATATCGGTAAGGTGCTTGTGCGCCACGACAGGCGTGAGGAGGGAAGGAGCGGCTACACAATGAGAAAGCTGGTAAGGCTGTGGCTGAACATGTTCGTGAATTTTTCGATCTTCCCGCTGAGGATAAGCATAATAGTCGGCTTCCTTCTATCCATCGTCGGAGGCGCTTTCAGCGTCTTCCTGATAATAGATAAACTCCTGAATCCCGACATTCCTATGGGCATAACATCCATACTCGTGGCGATCCTGGTATTCTCCGGAGTGCAGATGATGATGCTCGGACTTATAGGCGAATATCTGGGCAAACTATTCATGGCGAACAACCAGACCCCGCAGTACGTAGTGCGTTACGATGTCAACGGAGAGCGTGTAATATGACCAGCGTTAAACCGGCATGCCAGCTGTGCAAAAAGTGCGACAGGTCGATCCTGTTCAGGCTGAAGGATTTCAATATTGTGCGCTGTAACACCTGCGGGCTTGTGTTCAGGAATATATATCTCGATAGCGAGAGCGCGAAGGAGCTCTATTCGAAAGATTATTTTACCAATGAACAGGCGGACTATTTTTTCAATAATCCGAAAGAGAAGGAGGATCTGTTCCGCAAACGTCTTCATACCGTCGAATCGCGTGTATCGAAAAAAGGAAGGCTGCTCGACATAGGGTGCGCTATAGGCACATTCCTCAAGATAGCGCGCGACGGCGGCTGGGATGCGAGGGGCTGCGAAATATCGGAGTTCGCGTCGCGTTACGCAAGGGACGAATACAAGCTGGACGTGATATGCGGCGAGTTCGACAAGGCGAAATTCGCAGGGGATGAAAAGTTTGACGTCATAACTATGTGGGATGTTGTCGACCATTCTGAAGACCCTGTGGCCTTTTTGTCGGACGCCGCCGATCTTCTGAAGCCGGGCGGATGTATGTTCGTCCAGACCACCATGGAAGACAGTCTAGTTTATGAGGTGTGCAAATATGTTTATAAGCTGTCGTTCGGCCTTATCGGCGGCCCGGCGGCAAAGGGGCATCCGATACATCATTCCACGTTCTTTTCAAGGACCACGCTCAGAAAGGCTCTGGAGTCGTGCGGGCTGCGGGTAGAGGGCATGGAGATGTCCGAGTACCCCGCGAGGTTCTTCCCCGGCGGAAAACTCAGCAGACAGGTCTTCGGTTTATTTTACCTGCTGGGCAATATTGTGAACAGACCTCTGGTTGTTACATTCGCGGCACGGAAGGTGGATCGATAGTATACATGGCAAATGACGGTAACGCGCAGTTCAAAGTCGTCCTGATAAGCCCTCCCCTCTCGGTGGTTAAACAGGCCGGAAGCCTGAAGGATATAGCCAATGTCCTTCCTACGATGGGCATCGGATATATAGCCTCTCTCCTTGAGAAGAACGGTATAGCCGTGAAGATATTTGACTATATCGGCGCGCCTAAGACGCTGGACGATATAATGCGGGAGATAGTTGAGGCTTCGCCGGACCTCATAGGTATAACGGCGACCATCCTAACCATCTCAACCGCGAATGAGCTGGCGCGTCATATAAAGGAGAGGCTCCCGGAGGTGACGCTGGTCATAGGCGGGCCGCAACTGTGCTCTGCTCCGGCAAAGACGATGCGGGGAGGCCCGTACGATATGGGCGTCGCAGGAGAGGGCGAGGAGACGATGCTCGAGCTCGCGATGGCGATCAGGTCGGGGGATAAGGATCTCGGCAGGATCAGAGGGCTGATGGTCAAAAGGTCCGGAGAGCTTATATGCAACGCGCCCAGGCCTTATATAGAAGACCTGGACAAACTGCCGTTTCCCGCCAGGCACCTGTACCCGCCGCTATCGGCATACAAGCCGGTTCCGGCTTCCTACATAAGAAAACCGGTCGGATTGATAATATCTTCCAGGGGGTGCCCATACCAATGCATATTTTGTGACAGAGCTGTTTTCGGGAATAAGTTCAGGGCGCATTCGGCAAAATATGTTGTCGATGAGATGGAAGAGGTCATAAAGGTATACGGCGCCAGGGAGATACGTTTCATGGACGACACGTTCACCCTCGATATCAAGAGGGTCGACGCTATATGCGATGAGATATTCAGGCGTGGGATAAAGGTGCCGTGGACGTGCCTGACGCGCGTCAATACGGTTACGCTCGATATTCTTAAGAAGATGAAGCGAGCCGGATGCTGGCAGGTCATATACGGTATAGAGGCAGGCGACCAGAAGATGCTCGATATAATAAAGAAAGGCGTCACCGTAGAGCAGAACGAGACTGGTATAAGGCTTGCCAAAAAGGCCGGTCTAAACGTGCGGGCGACATTTGTATTCGGGCTTCCAGGCGAGACGCTCGATACCATAAAGAATACCGTCGACTTCGCAAAACGTATGGACCTTGACGTGGTCAACTTTTTTACTGTTATACTTTATCCGGGGAATGAGCTTTTCTCCATGGCGCGCAGTGAGGGCAAGGTCCTGCACGAGAATTACGATGAGTATACGTCGCTCATTGACACCGAGGAGACACGCCTGCACTACGTGCCGGAAGGACTGACGGAGAAAGAACTGAAGAACGCCATAGTTGAAGCTTACCGCAGCTACTATTTCCGGCCCGGCTATATAATGAAACAGCTGTTTTCTATAAAGGGTCCTGAAGATATATCCCGTTACTGGACCGCTTTTAAATCGCTCCTAGGGATGAGGAAGGTGCGGTGATGAAGAGCGAGCTGCGTGGCATAATGAAGCGCCAGTATGACAACTACAGGGTATTTAAGGCATACTCGGTGCAGACGCTCCTGAAGGAGGCGTTACTGTTCCCGCGCGATATCCTGACTCCGGGCGGGCGCAGTTCCAATGTCCTTAATCTCGCGCTATTTGTCACATTGAGATGCAATGCGCGCTGCGCCATGTGCAACCTGTCGGACATCCTTAACAAGAACAGCCTTACCGACATGCCGCCGGACAAGATGGGGAGATTCCTCGACGATGTTAAGCGGTATCATCCAGGCATCATACTTTTCGGAGGGGAGCCTTTCATAAGAAAAGATATCGTCGAGCTGATCCGGATGGTTAAATCGCGCGGCCTGAGCGTGGGGACGTTCACAAACGGTACGCTTTTGAACGAAGATATTATAGACGGTATCATCGGCGCAGGCCTGGACTGGATAGCGTTTTCATTGCAGGGGACGCGCGATGTGCACGACAGGATATTGGGTTCTGCCGGCGCTTTTGAAAAGATGGTAGGCAATATAAGCGTTTTGACGAAGAAGCGACCGCGTAAGACAAGGGTCGTTATACACTCTACGATATGTGAGCATAATGTCAATGACCTCAGAGATCTGGCCGTTCTGGGACTTGATTTAGGGGCCGACCTTGTCAGGTTCGGCCATCCGACGTTCTATTCGCAGCGCGAGGCCCTAAGCTGTACGGACGCCTTGAGAAAAGGGCTGGGGGACGATCATGTAAAGGCACTAAGCTACATCTACGACATCCGCGGCAAGGAAGATCTTTATGTAAGTAATATAACGAAGATACGCTCGGAATTCGGCAACAGAATATCCTTCTCTCCGGACCTGGGGGCGGACGAGCTGAGGCGATGGTATTCGCCGGATTTCTCATCCGGACGGAAATGCCTTTTCGCATGGCGCGGCGCGTTCGTATATCCTAACGGGGATATGTATCCGTGCGAATCGATAGCTTACAATGTCGGCAACGTCTTCGATAATAATTTCGACGATGTATGGAATGGCGACAGATATAAAAAGATGAGGCAGCTGCTGAAGAAGAGGCTATTCTCTGCGTGCGCCAGATGCTGTAAGCTGTAAATATATTACGGACAGGCCTGTGAGCATAAGAGCAAAAAATATCCTGCCTTTATTGATAGTCCTGATTGCTTTGGCGATAAGGCTTTATCCTATCGCGGCCAAGCTACCGCATACATACTGGCACGATGAGAACAGCTATATTGAGATGGCCCTGCGTTTCGGCAAAGGCGATATCAATCTGATAACATATGCTCACGGCAGCGTATACCAGGCACTGCTCTTTTTTTTATACGCGGCCCTCTATATGGCGGAAAGGGTTATGGGGACCATCGCGTCTCCGGCAGACTTTTATATAAATTACCTGAAAGACCCTACCGTACTTTTCATAATAGCCAGGGCCGTATCGGTATCGTGCGGGACGCTCGCAGTATATCTCACATACCGTATATCGGCCGGGATATACGGTATGCGCGCCGCTCTAGCTGCCGGATTCTTTGCCGCCTGCGCAATGCTGATGGTGCAGATGTCGTCTTTTGCGCTGGCCGACATGCTATCCATATTCTTATTACTGACGGGCTTTCTTGCCTTAATATGCAGTATAGAGAAGAAGTCTGAAAGCGGCCTATTCTTTGCGGCCGCGTTTTTGATAGGCCTGGCATCAGGCTGCAAGTACTATGCTGTTTTCGGGGTGGCTCCTCTGCTTGTAGGCGCTTTTATAAAAAGCGGGCATTACACCAACCGCATTACCCGATTTTTATACCTTGCCGCCGCCGCCGTCGTTCTTTCAGGCTCGGGTTTTTTTATAGGAATGCCGTTCGCCCTTGGCCACTTCAAGGAGTTCTATAACGATACGTTCGTTAAGGCGGTGGGGGAGTATATAGTGCGCAATCCTAACAAACATACATGGTTATTCTATATCACTAACCATCTGAGGAACGGCCTGGGGATACCGCTGGAGATAGTATCGATTTCCGGCGTGGCGTATGCCCTGTTTAGGCGCTCAAAGTGGGACATGCTTATACTATCTTTCCCGGCGGCTTACTATCTTTTGCTTATGCATTCGATAAGTTTCGCATATCATATGCTTCCCGCGATACCTTTCATCCTTATTCTGGGAGGCAGGCTTATGGACGACATAACAAAGGCGTTGTCCCCGAAACGCTCGGCGCCTGCGCTGGCGTGCCTTTGCGCCATCGTCGCCGCGCCCACGCTCTGCGACTCCGTGAAGTATGCGGGCGTCCTCGCCGGAAGGGACACGAGGACCGAGGCCGCGAACTGGGTGAAGGGCAATATATATTCCGGAGAACGAATTTTGTCGGAAGGCTATATTGCGACGCTCCCCATGCATGCCGCGCCTATACCGGAAGATCTTGCCACATTGAAACGGGACCTCGAGAATGTCGTCAAGAATAAAGGCAGCGGTTTTTCAGAGAATATCAAGATCGCTAACTTCGACAAGGTCTTCAGGGCGGAAAAGGCTTACGATATCTTTAAGACCTACCGTCTCGGCAAGGGCGATATCGATGGATACCACGGCAGATATATAATATTGAGCGGCTCCAACGATATCGTCACCGGGGAAGAGCTGTCGTACTACCTTGAGGACGGATATTATCAGAATCGCACTGAGCTTAAAGACAGGATAGCGGGTGATTACGAATTGATAAAGACTTTCCGCCCTATGCCGGAATTCAGCTCTATGTTTCCGCATATGGTTGACCGGGATTACAGAGCTATACGCAATGCCCCGCTCGTTAAAATCAAGGAGTATCAATCCGGACCGAGGATTGATATATATAAAAGAGGCTCCAAGTAGCCGATTTTAATAAATGGACGGATGTGAAGGTGAAAGAAAAAAGCAGTATCATATTGCCTTTAGCTATTGGAGTGCTGGTCGGCGAGGCGGTAACCGTATCAGGAGCTTTTTTATTTATAACGGCTGTTGCGCTATTATGCATATATATAATCAGAAGAAGTTTTGACGATCCGGCCGAGAGGTCTTTTGTGCTTGGCGTTTTTCTAGCAGGGCTTCTCTTGAGATTCATACTTTGCGCGGCCTTCTACTTTATATTTGAGATCAAGGGCAGGTTCTACCATTATTACGGGTATGCCGGAAACTGTCTTTTCGGCGACAGCGCATTCGCCTCTATAAACGGGTTATGGCTTGCGCAATTTTGGAAAGGGTTGCTAAGCCCGTTCGATATACATCCGACATTCTTTGAGTATATAAACACCATAAGCCCTTTTATATACGGCGTGTTTTACTATATATTCGGTTATAAGGACCTGTCGGCTAAACTTATAGATGTCATACTAGGCTCCGCAACCCCTCTGTTTGTGTATCTTATAACCAAGGATATATTGTCCAAAAGGTCCGCGAAGATAGCCTTTATCCTGACCATGTTCTTTCCTTCGTTTGTACTATGGTCGATAACGAACCTCAAGGATGCAAAGCAAATATTTTTAATAATGGCTTCTCTATTTTTGCTTCTTAAGATAATAGAAAAGCCGGCCAGTTTGTTTCGCGCGGCAGCTTTTTTTACGGTAACGGCCGCTCTTTATCTTATACGGGCCGAGATAGCCACGATATTCTTCATAAGCCTTCTGGTTGGGCTATATTTTAATATCCCCATGACTTTCAGGAGGAAAGTCATGGTCATTTTATGCGCGGCGCTGCTTATGACAGCAGTCGCGGCGTTCGGAACAGGATCCGACCCCGTTTGTTTAATGGGAAAGAAGGTCCACGACATTTTAGACCGGCTGATAGGCCAGCAGATAGGCTACTACCGGAGCTACGGGTTAAATTACAGGATATATGCCGACGATCTGTATGTGCGCAAATTCCATGACATGCGCATCACGGATTACAATATAACATTTAACGAAATATTCGTCGCACTTTTCAACGGCTACAGGCACTTTTTATTCGCTCCTTTCCCAACAAGGATAATCAGTTTCAACCAGCTGGTGTCCTTACCGCAAACCATATTATGGTACGTATTGTTCCTGTTCTCTGTTATAGGAATAAGGTTCGCTCTTGTCGAAAAAAGGCACCGTGCCCTTATACCGTTAGCTTTTATAATTATAATGACTTCGGCTGCAGCGCTCGTTTCAGGTAATATAGGCACCGCTTTCAGACACAGGGATGCCGTGACACCTTTCTTCCTGATATTCAGCGCGTTCGGTATTGACAGGATATTGGATAAATACAGAAAAAGGACCTGGTAAAAAATGAAGATGCTGCTTATATATCCTCTTCTTTCCAGGCGCAGGGCCCTTGTGGATGAAAATAAACAGTTCTGGCCTCCTCTGGGCCTGGCGTATCTTGCCTCCGTACTGGAAATAAACGGCCATACAGTAGAGATACTTGACAGGGACATCGTTTTGCGCAAAAACTCACTCGACTTCGATAAGGTCGACAGTGTTACTGTCGAGCGCATAAAGAAGCTTGATCCGGACATAGTCGGGATAAGCGTTACAACGCCTAATATGCCTGACGCTGCCCACCTTGCGGAGCTTATCAAAGGATCTTTTAAAGATATCTTGGTTGTGTTGGGCGGCCCACACGTGACAGGCGAGCCGGTGTTGACCCTTAAGGAGATCCCGCAGGCCGACGTGGTGGTGCGCGGGGAAGGGGAATACACGATGTTGGACCTGGCCAATGCCAGGCCGCTTAAAGATATAGCCGGTATCACATATCGTAAAGGAACCGAGATAATATCAACATCGGACAGGGAGCCCATACAGGACATAGATTCATTGCCGCTTCCGGCGCGCCATCTTCTGGATATGAAATTTTATACCAGACCCAGCCGGTTTACATCCAGGAACCTCAGCCTCAGGACTACGTCCGTATTTACCGCCAGGGGGTGCCCTTACAGATGTAATTTCTGCGCCGGACCGCTTGTATTTAACGGTAAGGTAAGATTCCATTCCCCGGAACGGGTTATGCGGGAAATAGAGGAGCTTGTCGACGGATACGGCGTGGAAGCACTGTATTTTGCCGAGGATATGTTCCTGAGTTCAAAAAAGAGAGCGGAAGAGATATTGGGATTGTTCATAAGTCGGGGCATCAATAAGAAAGTAAAATGGATAGCTCAGGCGAAGGCAAGCATTATTACCGAAGAGCTTCTGAGTTTGATGAAGGAGGCCGGCTGCGTGGGAGTGGAGTATGGTTTTGAGTCAGGTTCACAGAGGGTTCTCGACCTCATGAATAAGAATCAGAAGCTGGAAGACAGCCTAAGGGCCGCAAACCTTACCAGGAAAGCCCGTCTCCGGTTCCAGGCAAACATCATAACGGGATATCCCGGTGAGAGGGTGGAAGATTTCAAGGAGACGATACGTTTCATAAAAAAGATCCGGCCGAATATGATAGGTTTCAACATGTTCATGCCTCTGCCGGGAACGCCTAGCTATGAGAAGCTGAAGCGCGAAGGCAGGGCCTTGCCTAAATGGGAAGACGTAGGGGACCAGGAGGCCTCTTACGCTCATCATGCCGACATGCCGGAAGGGGTGTTTGAGAAACTGTATCTTGAAGCCAGGTTGCGGACCATACTTCCTATAAATCTTAAGAATTTTATAATAGATAACGCAAACAATCCGCTCCGCCTTTTTAAAGTAGGGCTTACACAGTTCGGCGGTGTAATTACAAAGACCGCGCGGACCGCTTATAAGCTTATATCTCTGAGCAGGAAAAAGGCCGGCAAATGAAAGTGCTGTTTCTTTCCTATAACGGGCTGTTGGAGCCTATATTATCCTCACAGGCCGTGCCTTACATGAAGGGACTTTCCAGGACAGGGTGTGAATTTACTCTTCTTACGTATGAAAAGAAGAAGGACCTGGGCAGATTCAAGGTATCCGGTGTTGTAAAGCTGAGAGACGATCTCAGGAGAGACGGCATAGATTGGAGACATTTAAGATATCATAAGAATCCACGGGCAATATCAACGCTATTTGACCTGATTGCCGGAGCCGTTTACTCCCTCTTTCTTATAATATCGAAAAAGATAGATATCGTTCATGTGAGAGGCATAACGCCGGGCATGATAATGCTTGCGCTTTCCGTGATGGTTAAAGTGAAGATACTTTTTGATATGAGGGGTCTTCTCGCCGAGGAGTACGTCGGGGGCGGAATGTTAAAAGATGACAGTATAATGTTCCGCCTCGTTAAAAAAGCGGAGAAGAATATGCTTCTGCGTGCCGACGCAGTTACGGTCCTTACGCGAAAGCATCTCGACCTAAATAGAAAGCTGGATTATCTTGCCAGCAGGGATATCCCGATGGAGGTTATACCGTGCTGCGTAGATGTCTCGAAATTTTATTACGATGAGGCTGCTGCCCGCAGGATGAGGGATGCGCTGGGGTTGAATGACAAATTTATACTTATGTATCCCGGAAAGCTGGGCACGTTCTATTTTATAGATGACATGCTCAACTTCTTCGCCTGCCTGCTGAAGATGAGGCCGGAAGCCGTATTTCTGATAGTTACACATGACGATCCGCGCATTATAACGGCAAGAGCCGGCGCTATCGGCATATCATCGGATAAGATCGTGGTGAAGACAGGCATCAAGTTTGATGACATGCCGTCATATATGCGGATAGCTGATGCCGGGATATTCTTTATCAATCCTTACAAGAAGATGGGATCGTCACCTATAAAGATGGGGGAATTTCTGGCCAGCGGCGTTCCGGTCATCATAAATCCGGGAATAGGCGACACGGAAGACATTGTCAGGGAGAATCAGGTTGGAGTGGTTGTAAGCGAGCTAAATGAAAGGTCGTACGAACGCAGCGTATCGGATTTGTCCGATCTTTTGAAAAGCGGTGATGTTTTGAAAAAGAGGTGCAGGACCACGGCCTCTAGGTACCTTTCGGTGGAAGACGGTGTAGAAAAGTACAAAAAAATATATGGGCTGCTTTATCAGTAAAGTGAACAGGCCATTTAAATGAATAAAAATATGAAAAAAGTAAGTTGCAGACGAGCATTATTTATATTTCTGTCAGTGTTGGTGATGGGCATCATATTGTCAAATGTTACCGTCTCTATAAGGGTGGGCGAAGATGGGCGGTACACGATAATAAAGATGCCCCTTTACGTAAAGTGGACCCAATTCCTTGCCAGGCATTATGAATACGCAAGGATAGCAAAGGAGGCGACGGCTGGCTGCAAGACCGATGAAGAAAAGGCTTTGGCCCTGCTTGCATGGACTCGCCATAACCTTAAAGACACGCCTGCCGGAATGCCGATACGAGACGATCACATACTGAATATAATCATTAGAGGATGCGGCGTCCCGGAGCAGTTCCAGGATGTATTCACTACGTTATCTTCATATTCCGGCATGCCGGCATACTGGGCCAAGCCTTACGACCTCGAGCATAAAACAAGATATGCAGTTTCGTTTGTTAAGATAGGGGGCAAATGGCGAATCTTCGATGCGTATCGCGGCGCTTATTTTAAGAACGATAAAGGGGTTATGGCGAGCGTAGAAGATCAGATGAAAGAACCTGTTCCGTTGCCCGGCGCAGATGCGCATGGCGCGTCAGAAGTACATTATAATGATTATTTTGGAGATCTGGGCCGGATGACCAGGCCGTGGACCACAAGGCCCCAGAGGCAGATGCCGCTACCGCGTATCGTGTATGAGATAAGGAAAGCCGTTGGTTTAGAGAAAGACGGCGAATAGCAACAGATCCGCTGCATGCATTTCCGCACCACAAATATGCCTGAAATTTAAATTTTCGGTTGACAATAATGGGTTTAAAGTGTACAATCGTTTAAAACGTTTTAAACGCTGTAAAACGATTATATAAGTCCTTAGGAGACAACAAGATGAATAACCATCTCGAAGCCGCAGAGAACAAATTTCTTGATAGTATTGGGAAGGTATGCGATAGTTTCGGCCTTAACAGGTTCATAGCTCAGTTATATGCTATATTGTATCTATCCGATAAGCCATTATCTTTAGATGAGATGGCGGATAAACTAAAGGTCAGCAAAGGAAATGTGAGCATAAACATACGTATGCTGGAGCGCTGGGGGGCGGTGCACAGCGTCTGGGTGAAGGGTTCCAGAAAAGATTATTATGAAGCCGAACTTGATATAAAGAAAGTCTTTGCAAGCAGGGTTAAATCATTTGCCAGGAACAGGATATCGGAAGTATCCGTGATGACAGACGACTTCAGGAAGATAATAGAATCCGCCAACGGCAGCCTGACGGACGAGGACAGAAGAATGGCCAAGATATACGAGGAGAGGCTCAAGAAGATAGAAGAGCTGAAGAGCCTGGCGGCCACCGCGCTGACCTTTGCGGATAAATTACTATAAAAAATATTTCTGCAGGAGGGGCGATGGGCCTTAATGGCAAGAAAGTACTGGTGACCGGGGCATGCGGATTTATAGGCAGCCATCTTGTAGAGGAGTTGCTGTCGCGCGACTGCAAGCTAAAGGCTTTCGTATATTATAATTCCTTAAGTTCATGGGGATGGCTTGAAGCTTTGCCGAAAGACGATTTGCGGCGAATCGAGGTCGTCTCCGGAGACGTCAGGGACCCGAACGGGGTCAGAGACGCCGTTCGCGGCATAGACACAGTATTTCACCTGGCCGCGCTGATAGGCATACCGTTCTCTTACCATTCGCCCGATTCCTACGTCGATACCAATATAAAAGGCACTCTTAACATACTCCAGGCGTCGAGGGACGCCGGCGTTAAAAAGATAGTCGTGACATCTACATCCGAGGTTTACGGCACGGCTATGAGAGTTCCGATCGATGAGGATCATCCTCTGCAGGGACAGTCCCCGTATTCCGCGACGAAGATAGGCGCTGACAAGATAGCAGAGTCATTTTATCGCAGTTTCGGTCTTCCGGTAGTCATAGCCCGTCCTTTTAATACCTACGGCCCCAGGCAGTCGGCAAGGGCCGTTATCCCCACAATAATTTCCCAAGCCTTATCTGGCTCAAAAGAGGTAAAGCTGGGAAGTCTCGCCCCGCTTCGCGACCTGACATTTGTGTCCGATACATGCAAGGCCTTTACGGCCATTGCGGACTGCGACGGTGCAGTCGGCAAGGTTATAAATATATGCAGCGGAAGGGAGATATCTATCCTGGAACTGGCCTCTCTTATACTGAAGCTGACCGGATCCGGCAAGAAGATAAAGAAGGACTTATCTCGCATGAGACCCGGGAAGAGCGAAGTTGAGCGGCTCATCGGAGACGGTTCGCTCATACGGTCTATGACTGGATGGGAGCCGTCATACACGCTGGAAGACGGTCTGTCCGAAACGATAAGATGGTTCAAGGACAAGAAGAACCTCAGGCTCTATAAACCGGAACACTATAACATATGAAGAGCTCTATCCCGTTATCAATCCCTGTAATAAAAGGCAACGAATGGCGTTACGTGAAAGAGTGTCTGGATACGGGATGGGTTTCATCCGTTGGTGAGTACGTCGAGCGGTTTGAGAATGATATATGCGCTTACACAAAAGCAAAGCATGCGGTCGCCTGCGTAAATTGTACGGCAGGGCTGCAGGTGGCTTTGGAGGCATGCGGCGTCCGTCCCGGGGACGAGGTCATAGTCCCGACCATTACGTTCATCGCGCCGGTCAATGCGGTGAGACATGCCGGGGCGCATCCTGTCTTTATGGACTGCGACAGATTTATGAATATGGATGCGGACAAGGTGCTGGAATTTTGCCGCAAAGAATGCCGCCTGACAAAGTCCGGATTGAAGAATAAGAGAAGCGGGCGAACTGTCAGGGTCATACTTTGCGTGCATGTATTCGGAAACCCGTGTGACCTGGTGTCGCTGAAGAGTACGGCCGAAAAGTTTGGCCTGAAACTCATCGAAGACGCGGCCGAAAGTCTCGGATCGTATTTTTCACATGGGAAATTAGCAGGGAGACATACCGGCACCATCGGCGACGCCGGCGTTTATTCTTTTAATGGAAACAAGGTTATAACTACAGGCAGCGGTGGATGCATAGTTACGGATAGCAAAAAAACGGCCGATGCTGCGAGGTACCTGACAGCTCAGGCCAAAGACGATCCGGTCCGATATGTGCACAATGAAGCAGGGTATAATTTCCGGATGACGAGCTTGCAGGCGGCTATGGGTGTTGCGCAGCTTGAAAAGATAGAGGATTTTATAGCGATAAAGCGGCGTAACTATGAGATATACCGTAACGAACTGGGCGGTATCAATGGTGTGAGCGTCGCAGCTGTACCCGGCATGACGAGGCCGAATTACTGGCTTTATTCCCTGATGATCGATAAATCGGATTTCGGGATAAGCAGGGACGCACTTATGAATTATCTCGGGAGACATGGCATAGAGACCAGACCGCTTTGGATGCCCAATCACTTGCAAAGGCCTTATCTGAAAGATATGTCATACAGAATTGAAAAAGCGGATCGTTTTTGGAAGAGTGTGCTGAATATACCATCAAGCGCCTCTCTTTCAGCATCAGACGCCAAGCTGGTGGCCGCGAAGGTAAAGAACGTCAGGAGCGAAATATGACGGATAAGCTTAAGAAGATAATGGTTACCCGGGAGATAACTGTCAAACAGGCCTTGCAGCGTATGGACAAGGCCGGCCAGAAGACCCTGCTTGTCGTAGACGGCCATAACAGGCTGAGCGGTACCGTGACGGACGGCGACATAAGAAGGTGGATACTGAAGGGAAGGGGCCTCGAGGACGACCTATCGAAGGTCATGCACCGCGATCCTATATATATGAGCGAAGGCTACTCTATGGAAGAGGCCCGGCGCATTATGGTGTCGCATAAGCTGGAGTGTGTTCCGGTAGTAAGCGCCGGCAAGGTCGTCGTTTCAGCGCTATGGTGGCTCGACCTATTTACCGAAGAGGTCGAGGTCGGCAAAAAGATCGACCTGCCCGTAGTTATAATGGCCGGAGGCAAGGGTTCAAGGTTGTATCCTTTTACGCATATACTGCCTAAGCCTCTTATGCTTGTAGGCGAAAAACCGGTAATAGAGATGATAATCGACAAGTTCGCCAGGTACGGCTGCGGCAAATTCTACCTGTCTATAAATTATAAATCCAGCATAATAAAGGCTTACTTTAACGATATTGACCGCGAGTACAGCGTGCAGTATATAGAAGAGAAGAGCCCTTTGGGCACAGCAGGCAGCCTGCATATGCTGAAAAGCAAGATACGTTCCAGGTTTTTCTTGAGCAACTGCGACGTTGTGATCGATGCGGACTATTCAGATATACTGCAATTTCATAACGCAAACCGCAACAAGATCACGCTCGTATGTTCCATGAAGCATTACACCATACCTTACGGTGTTTGCCGAATATCTAACGGCGGGACCCTGAAGAGCATATCGGAAAAGCCGGAATATGACTTCCTGGTAAATAGCGGGCTATACCTGCTTGATGCCGATACCCTGAACGATATACCGAAAAACAAGCCGTATCATATCACCGATCTTATCAACAGCTACCTTAAAAAACACAAGAAGATAGGGGTCTACCCGATATCCGAGCGATCATGGGTCGATATCGGACATGGGCAGACGGCGGTGCCCGAATGTCCTAATCATGAGAATTTATAGCTTACGGTACGATTATGAATAATAAAAAGACGCTCAGGATAGCTTTTTTCCAGAAAGATTTCAGGTTCAACCATGCCTTCTCGATCATGTCGGCGATACTGAAGAGCCATGGTTTTGAAACAAGCGTCTTCATGCTGGACGGCAATAAGGACATTGTCGCGGAGATGCTCGCTTATGGGCCCGACATAGTCGCCGCGACTATCATGACGCCAAGCCATATCAAGATGTTCCAGATATTGCATGAGATAAAGAAAGCCTCGGCCGCCAGGATAATAGTCGGCGGGGCCCATCCCACGCATTACCCGGACGCGATAGACTGGTCGTCCTGCGACGCGGCCTGCATGGGCGATGGCGAGTATGCGATGCTCGATTACGCGGTCGCGGTCAGGGATTCACGCCCCGTTACTCAGATAAGCAACCTTTTCTTCGGAAAGGACGGCAAGAGCGTCCGTAACGCCTTACGTCCCATAATGCCGCTGTCCGAACTACCGTTCCCGGACTTCGGGCTGTATTACGAAAAATATCCCAGGCTGCGGAGCGATGGCCTGAAAAGGTTCCTGGTCGCGAAAGGATGTCCTTTCAACTGCAGTTTCTGTTTCAATATGCTGTCCAAAGATATGTACGAAGGCAAAGGCAATTACGTCAGGTTCAAAAAACCCGAGCAATTGATCCGCGAAATGGAGTACGTACGGGATAACTACGGCATTAAATGGGCCCAGATAGAATGCGATACGTTCAATCTGAACCGCGACTGGACAGATAATTTCCTGAAGATGTACACCGAAAAGCTAAGAATACCGTTCCTATGCAACGTGCGCATCGACCTTATGGATGAAGATCTGGCCCGGGATATGAAGAGGGCCGGTTGCGACAGGGTCGACTTCGGGATAGAACACGGGGACGAGAGATTGAGGCGGGAAGTGCTCAATCGCAACATGAAGGACGGTGCGATAATAGAGGGCGCGGCGGCTTTGAGGAAGAGCAAGATACGCTTCCATACTACGAATATCATAGGCCTTTGCGGAGAGACTATCGAAGACGCGATGAAGACGGTCGAACTGAACCGGAAGATAGGCGCCGAGCACGCTTCCTTTTCGGTGCTTCAGTTATTTCCCGATACGCTGGTGTATAAGAACGCGCGGCGCAACGGTTATCTGACCAGGGATTTCACCCCCGCCGATATATCATACTGTATGAGCACGGTGCCGGACCTTCTGGCTATGAATAAAAAGGACAGGGGGAATTTCATAAAAAGACAGAGCATGCTCGAACAGGACAATATACAGCAGCTTATAAACCTGAGCTTCTTCGCGGGCATTCTCGTCAAATTAAAATTCCTGAAACCCGTTATAATGCGCGCGATCAGGGGCAGGCCGAACCGCCTTTTCATATTTTCATATCTTTTGCCGACCTGGATAATTTCACTGAAGTACGAACCAAGATTTGCCGAGAAGATGAATATCATAAAGTCGATAGCAAGCGTTTTGTTATACCGGTCTTAGTGACCGGTTCGGGTTAATGCGACGTACCTATAAACGAAAGGACAAGGCAATGCAGAGCATAAAGAACGCCAGAAAATATTCGCCGGAGGAGGCAGCGCTCGAAGATAGGATGCTCACGCTCTTCCGGAAATGCCCCCTGCCTTCCGATGAAGTGCTGCAGAACCTGGGGCTGTTTATCCGCAGAAAAGATCTCCAGCGGATATTGTTCATGAATGAGCTCTATAAGAAGATACTGGATGTGCACGGTGTCGCGATAGAGTTCGGGCCCAGGTGGGGTCAGAACCTTGCGCTCATGGAGTCATTCAGGGGCATGTATGAGCCCTACAACCATACCCGTAAGATAGTAGGGTTCGATACGTTCGAAGGGTTCCCTGCGATACATAAGAAGGACGGGGATTCCGTTCACTGCAAGGTGGGCGCTTACTCTGTGACCAAGGGGTATGAAAAGTATCTCGAAGAGATAATGGATTATCATGAGAAACAGAGCCCGATATCGCACATAAAGAAATACGAGCTCATAAAAGGCAACGCTATGACGGAGCTCGAGAAGTACCTGAAGGCCAACCCGGAGACGATAGTCGCGTTCGCGTATTTCGACCTCGATCTGTACGAACCCACAAAGAGATGCCTTGAGCTTATAGCCCCGCGAGTGACCAGGGGGACGGTGCTCGGGTTCGATGAGCTTAACGTGCACGGATTTCCCGGAGAGACGGACGCCCTGAAGGAGGTCTTCGGCCTGGGTAAGTATAAGGTGGAGCGTAATATATACAGCTCGTGCCAGTCGTATCTTGTCATCTGCTGAAAACGATATGAGCGGACGTTATTTACGATGAGGACAGTTACGGTTAAGAAGGAAGCCGTCTTTACCGACTCTTGGGATTGGTGCCTTAAGTACTTCAAGCCCGGGGCCAAAGACATCTATTTCACAGAAGATTACGTGAAACTTTACGAGAGCGACCTCGACAGGAGCGAAGCTTTTGTGTACAGGGAAGGCGAAAGCGTATTCCTATTCCCGTACCTCAAGAGGACCATAGACCTTCTGGGCGGGAAATATTTCGATTTCGAGACGGCGTATGGCTACGGCGGGCCTTTAACGAATTCCCCAGACGGATCTTTCACGGAAAGAGCCGTTGAGGAGTTCTGCGCGCAGGCATCGGCGCGCAATATCGTCTCCGGCATGATAAGGTTCCATCCTTTGATGGATAACAAGGATATCTTCGGCGGCAGGTGCCGCGCGATCTTTGACAGGCGGACGGTCGCGATGGACCTGCGCCTGGACAATGAAAGGCTGTTATCGGAGGAGATACACTCCAGCTCGTGCAGGCGGAACATATCGAAGGGCGCGAAGAGCGGGCTTAGGTACCGGGTGGATGAGAAGATGGAGGGTATGCCAGAATTCGTAAAGATATACCGCTCTACTATGAAGAGGATAGGGGCCGGGGAGTTCTATCTCTTCAGCGACGGGTATTTCAACGGCATAAAGGCGCTCGGAAAACGAGCATGCCTTGTCTCGGTCCTTCTTGATGACGATACGGTGGCCGCGGCGATAATACTCAAGTCGGAGGAGTTCGGACATTATCATCTTTCCGGCAGTCTCGAGGGTTCGGCCGATCTCAAGCCGAACGATTTTATGGTATATAATACCGCGCTTTATCTTAAAGGATGCGGCCTGAAAGAGTTCCACCTCGGCGGCGGGTCTACAAGAGATCCGGAGGACAGCCTCTATCAGTTTAAGGCCCGTTTTTCGAAACGGCCGTATTCTTTTTATATAGGCAGGATGATAATAGATGAAGCCAGGTATGAAGAGGCTTGCGCTGCCTGGGCCGGACGATACCCGGCCCTGAGAGACAGATATAAGGACTTCGTGCTTAAATACAGATACCGGGCATAACGGTCGCCCGGGAGGAGCTGGAAATGGCTTGGGACCCGAGTTGGGATTCGGTATTTCAGAATAATGCGTGGGGCAAATATCCGTCAGAAAGCCTCATACGTTTTATAGCTAAGAATTATTATTCAAGGTCCAGAAAAGACGTAAAGATACTCGAGATCGGATGCGGGCCGGGGGCCAATGTCTGGTATATGTCGCGCGAAGGTTTCAGCGCTTACGGCATAGACGGATCGGCGACGGCTATCGGGCAGGCCCGCAAAAGGATGGCCGGCGACAACCTGAGCGCTGATCTGCGCGTCGGAGACGCGACCCGGCTGCCTTACGAAGACGGGACCTTCGATGCGGCGATCGATGTCGAATGCCTTTACAGCAATCCGGAGGATGGCGCGAAGAAGATGCTGGCGGAGGCCTCCAGGGTATTGAAAAAGGACGGCATGCTATTCAGCCAGACGTTCGCCGAGGACATGTACGCTGGCAGCAGCAATAAGAAGACGGGAGATCTTGAATACTCAGCGATAAGCGACGGACCGCTCGCCAAACAGGGGTATGCGCGGCTTACGGATAAGGCTTCCATGGCTAGGCTGTACGGCTCTTTCTTTAAGATATTGTCGGCGGACAAGATGACATATACTGTGAATAACGGCGGAGTGAAGATAAGCGAGTGGATCATAATATGCGCAAAGCGATGACGCGTAAAAAGATATTCATAATAGCCGAGGCCGGGATAAACCATAACGGGGATCTTGAAACCGCCAAGAGGATGATAGACGCGGCGGCGTGCTCGGGGGTTGACGCCGTGAAATTCCAGACATTCACGGCCGATAAGGTGATAAGCAGGTTCGCGCCCAAGGCCGAATACCAGAAGAGGACGACCGGCACCGGCGAGTCGCAGCTCGATATGGCAAGGAAGCTGGAGCTTAGCGTGGCCCAGCAGCGGGAGTTGTTGGAGCATTGCAGGATGAGGAAGGTCGCTTTCCTGTCCACTCCTTTCGATCTCGACAGCGTCGATGTACTTAACGGTTTCGGGCTGAAGACCATAAAGATACCATCCGGCGAACTGACGAACCTGCCTTATCTGAGGAAGATAGGCTCTCTCGGCAAGAAGGTGATAATGTCTACGGGCGTTTCCCGGATGGGTGAGATAAAGAAGGCTATAAGTGTATTGACCCGGGCAGGGACGCGGCGGCGCGAGATAACTGTCTTGCATTGCAATACGGAATACCCGACGCCTTTCAGTGACGCGAACCTTTTGGCCATACCCGCGATGCGAGGAGAGCTCAATGTCGATGTCGGTTATTCAGACCATACGCCAGGCATCGAGGCGTCCATAGCCGCTGCGGCCCTCGGGGCCTCTATAATAGAGAAACACTTTACTCTCGATAAGACCATGAGCGGGCCGGACCACAGGGCTTCGATCGACCCGGCAGAGCTCAAAGCCATGGTGGCATCGATAAGAAATATCGAGAAGGCGATCGGAAGCGGCATTAAGCGGCCGTCGCCGTCAGAGCTGAAGAATAAAGATATAGTGCGCAAGAGCATAGTGGCATCGAGGGACATACTTAAAGGCGAGCTACTGACGGAGGAGAATATGACCGTAAAGAGGCCCGGAACGGGGATAAGTCCGATGAGATGGGACTATGTCGTGGGGCGCAGGGCCGGCAAAAGCTTTAAAGAAGATGAGGCTATAACGTTATGAAGAAGATCTGCGTTGTTACAGGATCCCGCGCCGAATACGGGCTTTTGACGAGCACGCTGCGGCTGATCGAGTCATCGCGCGACCTGTCGCTGCAGCTTGTCGTCACCGGAGCCCATCTGTCTCCGGAGTTCGGCAATACCGTAGACGAGATCGTCCGCGACGGGTTTAAGATATCCCGCCGCGTAAAATCCCTGTCCGTTTCGCGCGATGCGGCCGCTGTCGGAAGGTCTATAGGCTGCGGCATCACAGGCATTGCAGACGCTTTGAAGAGCCTTAAGCCGGATATCGTGATGATACTAGGTGACAGGTTCGAGATATTCGCCGCTGCCGCGGCGGCAATGTCGCTAAATATACCGATAGCGCATATATCAGGTGGGGATGTAACAAGGTATTCCATGGACGAGCAGATACGTCATGCCATAACCAAGATGAGCCATATACATTTTGTGTCGCTTGAGGAACACGCCGCAAGGGTAAAGCAGATGGGCGAAGAACCGTGGAGGGTTCACGTCGTAGGCGAGCCCTGCATCGACAATATCCGTAACCTCAAAATGATGTCCAGACAGCAAGTGGGTTCGTTGCTCGGACTGGACCTATTTCGCCGTCCGCTAATGCTCGTGACTTTCCATCCTGTAACATTACAGCCCAATCAGACATCTCAGCAGATAAAGAGCCTGGTCCGTGCCCTGAGTATGTTCGAAGGTCAGAAGATATTCACATATCCTAATGCCGATACCGGAGGGCGGACGATAATCTCCGAAATGGAGCGTTTCGCAAAGAACCGCCGTGACATCAAGGTCTTCAAATCGCTCGGCACGGAACTGTATCTCAACATCCTTTCGCATGCGGATGTGATAATCGGTAATTCCTCAAGCGCCCTGGTCGAGGCCCCAAGCTTCAGGCTACCGGCCGTCAATGTGGGCAAGAGGCAGCACGGGCGTCTTGCGCCCGGCAATGTCATCTCCGTATCCGGATCGACATCGTCCATCGTCGAAGGGATAAAGAAGGCCCTCAGCGGCAGATTCAGAAGCTCTATCAGGGGTATGAAGAACCCGTACGACCGGGGCGGCGCGGCGAAGAAGATGGTAAACATCATATCGCGCCTTGAATTGGGCGGAAGCCTTTTGGACAAGAAGTTCGTGGAGATGCCCCGGAGATAATATGACGAAGGCGCTTAAGAAAGTGATGCTCATATATCCGCCCATTACGCGGCCGAAGGACTTTTCCGCGAAAGTCGTAAGGGTCAGCATGTTCTTTCCGCTAGGCATCGCTTATCTGGCCGCCGCGCTGGAGAAGGCGGGCGGTTACGAGATAAAGATACTCGACGCCCTGCTCGAAGGAGATATTACGAAAGACATTTATATAGAAGGCGGACAGAAGATAAGATACGGGCTTACAGACGAAGATATAGCCGAAATGATAAGGAGATTCTCGCCCGATGTGATCGGGGTATCGTGCCTGTTTTCGGCCATGCAGCCGGACGCTCTGAATATCTGCAGGATCGCGAAAGCGGTCAGGAACGATACCGTCACCGTCCTGGGCGGCGCGCACGCCAGCGCGGTGCCGACCGCTATGATGGAGCGGTGCCGGGAGCTTGATTTTGTGGTGATAGGCGAAGGGGATAAGAGCTTTATCGATCTTCTCGCAACTCTGCGCGACGGCGGCGACCTTTCCGCCCTCGATGGAATAGTCTACAGGGACGCAGGGAGGATGGTCCTTCTGCCCAAGACCAGATATATAGAAGATCTCGATTCGCTTCCGTTCCCGGCGCGGCATCTCTTTCCTATGGACAGATATCTGACCAACGCGTCGGCGCACAGCATATACAGGAAGTCGCCTTACACGCAGATGATAACTTCGCGCGGATGTCCGTTCAAGTGCTCTTTCTGCGCGCTCGAGAATCACTGGGGTTCAAGACAGAGGGTAAGGAGTGCCAAGAGCGTCCTGGATGAACTGGAGCTTCTGGTGAAGAGATACGGCGTGAGGGAGATACACTTCGAGGATGACAACCTTACGGCGGACAAGAAGAGGGCTGCGGAAATATTCGACGGCATAATCGAACGCGGGCTTGATATAAGCTGGAACGTGCCCAGCGGTATAGCCGTGGCGTCCTTCGATGAAGAGCTTCTGGACAAGATGAAGGCGTCCGGCTGCTACTCGATATCCCTAGCCATAGAGAGCGGAAATCAGGATGTCCTTTCAAAGCTTATGAATAAGCCCGTAAATTTAAAAAGGGTGCCCGGACTTGTCCGGAAGATACGCGAGGCCGGCCTCGAATCAAGAGGTTTCTTTATACTGGGCTATCCGGGCGAGACCAAAGAGACGATGAAAGAGACCGTAGATTTTGCCAGGGGCCTGGAGCTTGACTGGGCGGTATTCTTTATAGCCTCTCCAATACCCGGCACTAAGATGTTTAGTATATGCGTTGAAAAAGGTTATATAAAAGAGAGCGACTTCGATCCTGTGCGCTGTTTTTATAAAAGCATCATAAAGCAGCCTGAGTTCACATCCGAATATGTGGCAGAGCTTAAAGAAGAGGCGATAATAGACGTAAATTTCCGGAATAACCCGAACCTGCTGAAGTACGACATCGATAAAGCCATCCAGAGCTTCAAGGACGTCGTCGCCCACTACCCGCATTTCGATTTCGCGAATTTTTATCTCGGGGAGGCCTATCTTAAGAAAGGCGACACTAAGAAGGCCATATCCTCTTACAGGGATACCCTTAAGACAAACAGGGCTTACGCACCGGCGCGCCGCAGGTTAAGCGAGCTTGGCGCTGCGGAGTGTTGCGCGGAAAATAAGAGGGTGTGACGATGTTCCTGGCCAATCCGAAGTCAAAGAGAGAGAATATATTCAAGCGGACATACGATAGTGACCGCTACAGGAATGTCCTGAATAACAGGAGTGCGCCTGCCGACTTTCCGTTCATGGTCGACGTGGAGCCGACCAACCATTGCAACCTGACGTGCAGCTGCTGCGTCCAGCAGGTCATGAAACGTAAGAAGGGTTTTATGGAGACCTCCCTCTTTAAAAAGATCATAGATGAATGCGCCGCTCATAGTGCGCCGGTGCGTCTCATAAGGCTCGGGGAGCCGTTCTTGCATAAGGATATACTGAAATTCTGCCGTTACGCTAAGGAGAAGGGAGTCGGGCTTCATATAACTAATAACGGACTTGCCCTGCAGGAATCCGACATGAAGGCGCTTATAGACATGGAGCTTGATTCGGTGATATTTTCGTTCCAGGGGGCCACGAAAGAAGGCTACGAGCTGATGAGGAACAACGACAGGTACGATCAGTTGGTCTCGAATATAACTAAACTCGTTGAGCTTCGCGGTGAGCGCATGAAACCGTACATCCACATATCGAGCACTATGACCGATGAATCCCGGAACGAGATAAAGGGTTTTATGGAGCGCTGGGCCGGTGTAGCCGATTCGGTGGGTGTTGGCAAGACGAGCATGGCCCAGCTTTCGGAGTCCCAGATGAGATCTATGGAGGCCATGGGTAAGGTCAGGATGCTGAAAGAGCGCGAGACCGTCAGGAAGACGTATAGCCCATGCACCGAAGTCTATCAGAAGCTCAGTGTGGACTGGGACGGCAAGGTTACGTGCTGCTGCGGCGATTATGACAATTTCATGGTCGTGGGTGACGCGAATGTCACAAGCCTGTCGGATATATGGAATAACTCCGCAGAGTTGAAGCGGTTCAGACGTATTCTGGACAATAACATGCACAAGACGCTGCCGTTGTGCAGCGCATGTTATCACACATACGAAGAGTTTTAACTTACTGCAGGCGATAATATGTACAAGAAAAGAAGAATACTCTCAGTGATACCGGCACGGGGCGGCAGCAAGGGGCTTAAGCGCAAGAATGTAAGGCTCCTGTCCGGCCTTCCATTGATCGCATGGACGATAGAGGCGGCCAGGAATAGCAGGTACATCGACCGCGTCATTGTATCCACCGAAGATAGCAAAATAGCGCGTTTAGCATCGAAGTTCGGCGCCGAGGTGCCTTTCCTGAGGCCGGCAAGGCTTTCCGGCGACCGGGCGGCCCTCACGGACGTTGTCCTCGATGTCTTAGATAAGCTGGCAGACTCCGACAGAGGATGGGACTATGTCATATTGCTCCAGCCGACATCGCCTCTCAGGACGTCCGGAGATATAGACGCCGCTGTAGAGAAGTTCTTTTCATGTAAAAATGCGGACGCTATCATAAGCGTGACCGAAGTGGCTGAAAATCCGTTCGCCATGCAAAGGATCACGCGGGAGGGCTTCCTGGAGGACATATTGCCGGGCGGGAAAAATATACACAGGAGGCAGGACATGCCGGCGATATATAAGATGAACGGCGCGATATATATATGCAAGACGGAGGTCTTGCGCCGCGACGGGACGTTCTGTCCCGGTAAGACCATAGCTTTCAAGATGCCCGGGGACAGGTCCGTGGACGTAGATGATGCGCAGGACCTGAAAGAGGCCGGGAAATTCATTAAAGAAATGCGGCAGCGAAAAGGAAGAAGATCTTGATGAAGGTGCTATTTGTAATATACGACAATGGCTCTTACATACATTGCTTTCCCCATGGCCCGGCCTATATCGCGTCGGTGCTTATGAAGGCAGGGCACGAGGTCTCCATATACAGCCAGGATAAGTTCCATTATCCCGATGCGCACTTGACGGACTATCTGGATAAGAACCGTTTCGATGTGGTGGGGGTGGGGGTCATAGCCGGATATTACCAATACCGCAAGCTCCTTGCGATATCGGAGGCCATAAATAACTCAAGACAGAGACCGTTCTACGTTCTTGGCGGGCATGGTCCGTCGCCGGAACCTGAATTTTTTCTGAAGAAGACTGGCGCCGATGCTGTGGTAATGGGCGAGGGTGAGGTCACGGCGCTCGAACTTATCGAACATCTGGCCGGAAATAAGCCGCTTAGCGGCGTAAAGGGGGTAGCTTATCGCGAAGGCGAAGAGGTCCGGATAAACGGGAAGCGCCCTCTCATCAAGGATATAGATACCATACCGCCGCCGGCTTACAACCTTTTTCCCATAGACTACTACCGGCTCCTCAGGATACCGCGCATGGAGAATTCCGATTTTGTGATGTCGATACTCTCGGGCAGGGGCTGCGCGTTCAGATGCAACTTCTGTTACAGGATGGACGAAGGCCTGCGCATAAGGAGCAACGAGAGCATAATAGACGAGATCATGCTGCTCAAGAGAGATTACGCAATAAAATTCTTCGCTTTTTCCGACGAGCTTCTTATGTCGTCGGTCGCAAGGACGACGAGCCTGTGTGAGGACTTCCTGAGGAAGGGGCTGGACATAATGTGGGACTGTAACGGCCGGCTGAATTACGCCAAGCCGGAACTTCTTAAGCTCATGAAGCGCGCGGGATGCGTATTTATAAATTATGGTATAGAGTCGATGGATGACCAGATATTACGCAATATGGACAAGCGCCTCACCACCGATGAGGTGATAAAAGGGGTCGAGGCGACTCTCGAGGCTGGCATAAGCCCGGGCCTGAATATCATATTCGGGAATATAGGCGAGAATAAGGGTACGCTTAACAAGGGGGTCGAACTGCTGCTTAAATACGACGACGGGGCGCAGCTGCGCACCATTCGTCCCGTCACCCCTTATCCGGGATCGCCCCTATATTATCACGCCATAGAGAAGGGCCTTCTCAAGGACTGTGAAGATTTCTATGAGAATAAGCATGTCAATTCAGACCTGCTGTCGATAAATTTTACCGATATGACGGACGCGGAATTCCATAAATGCCTGTTTGAGGCGAACTCGCGGCTGATAACCAGCTATTATAATAAGAAACTGCGCAATGTCCTGGACCAGGCAAAACAGCTGTACTTGAACAGCGACGCGAATTTTCGGGGATTCCGGCAGACGTGACCCCTACAGGATATATGGACAAGAGAAAGTGCGAAAAAATGACGGTTTGGGCCGAAAGGATAGGCGCGCTCGACCTGGTCGCCTTGTCGTTCCGGGCTCCGGGATGCGCCGTAAGGTACGAAGAGGAGGCCCTGACGCCGGCGTCTTCGCTCCTTTTACGGGCCCTCAGGGGTATCGGCAGGGGCGGAAGGTTCCAAAGCGCCGGTCTGTCGCAGCATCTCAAGGACGATAAGGGCTGCGCCGCGTACTATCGGTGTTATGAAAATATCGAATTTATCTCGGATGTCTTTGCCGGGAATATTATGGCTCATGAGCCGAAGTGGTTTCGCGATGCCGTCAAATCTAAGATAACGGCCGCGCTGCGGCTAAGGGTGAATTTCTTGACGCTCGTGTCCATAAGGATAGCGGCGGGGCGTAAGGACGAAAGGCATGAAGTTCTGCTTAAGAACGATCCCATGAACCATCTGCTTACTCCTCTATGCTCAAAAGAAGGTTTCGGCATGAGAGAGTCTTTCGGGTTTTTGGAACGCGCGAGGCTTGTGCTTACGCCTTTCTATTATGTCTTGACGTTCATCCGGTCATCCGTCATGCGCAGCAAGATGAGAGGCAACGTCGATGGCTCGAGGCCTGCCGTTTGGGTGGAGTATGAAGGGCTCGACGTCATAGCGAAGACGATGCTGATATTCTGGCGATCCCACATACGGTCTTCCGGTTTCGACGCCGTATATTATATTGACAGGCCGGACACTCCGGTGTCGGAGGCCGTAAAGAACCATTGCGCTGAAGCCGGATTAAAATGGATCGACCTGCGCGACCTTTTCGGCGTATCTCCCATAAAATTTGTCGAGATGTGTTTTGCCATGGGAGAGCTTTTCCGTTATGGTTCATATCCATTATGGCTCCGGGTGATGAAGATGAGGTTCGCCATGCTAAAGAGCTCATACGAGCGCCTTTATAAACGTTTTAATGTTAAGATCCTTATCCAGCATCAGGAACATTATTGGCAGCAGGCGGCGCAGCGGGAGGCGCTGGAAGCGGCCGGTGGCATAATGGTCGGATTCCAGTGGTCCCATGTACCTTATGTTAAGCTGCCTTCATTTTATGCCGCGCATCATCTCTATTTCGTATGGGGCAAGGCGTCTCATGAATGGCTGCGAAGGAAGGGAAATACCTGTCGATATATATTGCCGTCCGGATTATGGATAGGCGGAGGGAGTTGCGGAAAAGGTTTTGCCGCAGAGAGGCGCCATGCCAGTGGCGAAAAATATCGTGTTGCGATACTGGATTCCGGTTTCGGCGGAAGACTTGACGAACAGACTCCGGAATCGCTGAATCTATTTTATATGTCGCTCTTCAGGCTTTTAGAGGATAACCCCGGGTGGGTCGGGGTGGTAAAGAGCAAATGCTTTTCGGAGAAAGATTATAGCAACTATCTCGACGCTAACGTTTCGGATAAGATACGCTCCCTGACGGCAGCCAAAAAGATCCGGATACTCGACAGGACCCTTTCTCCGGTCGACGCGGCTTCGCACGCGGACATATCCATCTGCTTCGGCATCAATTCGGCCGGTATCGTCGCCGGCGTTCACGGTTTACGTGCAGTGCATTGGGACTGCAGCGGATGGCTCCATCATCCGATATACCGCGTTTCAGGCCAGAAGGTGCTATTCGATTCTATGGATGACCTTAAGGAAGCGGTGGTCAGATCGTCGCGCGGTGATGAGGCCATAGGGGATTTCGGCCGATGGGCAGGGCTTTTTAATTATTTCGATGACCTGAGGGCGCCTGAGCGGGTGGCGGAATTTATCGAGTATATTATGTCTGATATGGAGGTATCGGAAAATTCCAAAGATTCGCTGGACCGTGCGGTCCGGAGATATGTAGATAAGAATAAAGTAGGCCCGGATTTTTTTGCTCCGGGAAACTGGTGGAGCGATGAGCGCTCCCGGTCTTTTGAAGAGGTGTGCGCTTAGAGCCTTGGGTGTGAGCGCAAAAAAGGAGAGAGTGGATGCGTTTTACTATCGGATTTGATAAGAGGGATACGAGTAAGCTGCATGAGTACTGGGATGATATAATAGCTACGCAAAAATGGTGCGAAGGCAAATATACTCAGATGTTCGAAGATAAGTGGGCGGCGCATAACGACCTGCCCTCGTTAGCTTTCTCCAGCTGGGGTGGGGCCGCGCTGGCCGCTCTCGAATTCTTCGGGCTTAAAGGAAAGACCGTCCTGTGCCCGTCGAACACATTCATGGCTACCCCTCTCAGCGCCGTGAAGGCAGGGGCGAAGGTTGAGTTCGTGGATTGCAATAAGGACGATCTTTGCGTCTCCTTCGAGGATCTCAAGAAGAAAGTCGAGATCTACAAGCCTGCCGCTGTGTGGGTGGTGCATATAGGCGGGCATATAGCCTTCGAAATAGAGAAGGTAACAAAGTACTGTAAAGATAACGGTATAGTGCTTCTCGAGGACTGCGCTCACGCCCACGGCGCCTCGTGGAAAGGGCGCAAACCCGGAAGCTGGGGCGACGCCGGCGTATATTCCTTTTACGCCACAAAGACCGTTTCCACCGGGGAGGGCGGGATGCTCGTAAGCTCGAATAAGGAGCTGATAGAGTTTTCGAAAAAATACAGGAACTATGGCAAATTCGAATACAAGGTAGAGGGGCTGAACTACAGGATAAACGAGTTCGCCGCGGCGATCGGATGCGTCGAGACCGACAGGTTGGGTGAGATAGTTGCCTGGAAGAACGAATATGCCAAGAAACATCTAGATCCCAAGTTCCCTAAGAGGCTGAAATTCCCAGATGGTATGATATCCGGATACTACAAGTATATAATATTTGAGCCTATAGAAAAATCGACCGGCAAGGTTTACGACCTGCCTTGCCATAAGATAATGGGCAGGACATACGAACTGCCGAATACGGAATGGGTGGCGAATAACCACTGGTGCCCGCCGCTTTATTACAAAGGTGACGAGTAAGACAAAGAAAGGAAGAGGGGATAGCATGAAGATATTGGTAACGGGAGGTTCGGGTTTTATAGGTTCTCATGTCGTGGACAAGCTCAGGGCGAAAGGTGTTGGTGTGCGGGTGTTCGAGGCCACAATGCCTACGTTCAGGAACGACATCGAGTATTATCAGGGCAGCATCCTTGATCTTAGCGCGCTGGCGTTCGCGATGAACGGTATAGACGCTGTCATGCATCTTGCCGCTATAGCCGATGTCAAGGATGTCTATAACGATCCTCATTACTCGGAATCGATAAATGTGAGGGGGACCATCAACGTCCTCGAGGCCGCCAGAAGAGCCGGCGTAAAGCGTATAGTATACGGAAGCACTACATGGGTCTACAGCGAGGCTGCGTCTAATGATGTCGATGAGATGACGCCGCTGCACGCCCCTTCGCACTTATATACGGCCACCAAGCTTGCCGGCGAGTATTATTGCCAGTCATACAGCAAGCTGTATGGCATGGGTGTGACGATATTGCGATACGGGATACCGTACGGACCGAGGGCCAGGGACGGCGCCGTCATCCCTATCTTCGTGCGCAAAGCCCTTAACGGCGAACCGCTTACGATCGCAGGCGACGGCTCACAGTTCAGGAAGTTCGTTTACGTCGAAGATCTAGCCGAAGGCAACGTGCTAGCGCTCCAATCGGTCGCGAAGAATAAGATATATAACCTGGACGGCAGCCAGAAGATAACTATCAAACAGATAGCCGAGACGATAAAGAAGGTCATCGGCAATGTCACGATCGAATATACCCCGGCCCGTCCCGGAGATTTCGGAGGCAAAGAGGTGTCGAGCGAACTGGCTAAGAAGGAGCTTGGATGGGAAGCCAGGACAAGCTTTGAGGAAGGCGTGCGCCGTTACGTCGCGTGGTATAAGGAGCGCGACGAGAAGCGCAAGTCCGACTGGGAAAAGATCGACAAGATACTGAGACAATAGGGCCTGCCATGAATATACTGGTGATAGCGCCTCATATGGACGACGAAGTTCTCGGCTGCGGCGGCGTAATATGCAAGCATGTCGCGGCAGGGGACAGCGTCGATGTTATATTCGTCGCGCATCGCATATACGGGCACATATATGACGCCGCGAAGAACGGCGTCGAGCGCTCGCATGCCATGAAGGCGAAGGATGTCCTGGGGTATCGTGACGCGATATTCCTTGATATGAAAGATGAGAGGCTGGATGCGAGCGTTCAGGACATTATAATGGAACTGGAAAAGCACGTCGAGCGCTTAAGGCCGGAAGTCGTCTATGTCCCTTTCAGGGGGGATAATCATCAGGACCACAGAGCGGTGTTTGATGCCGCCAGGGTCGTTTTGCGGCCTTCGGCGACGCCGTTCATAAAAGAGATATATATGTACGAAGTCCCGTCCTCGACCGAGCAGTCTCCGTCCATGCTTGAGAACGCGTTCCTGCCAGCGCGCTACGCCGGGATCGAGCCGTATGTAGGCAAGAAGATAGACGCTCTTTTGTGCTATGAGACGGAGGCCCGAAAGTTCCCTAATCCGCGTTCGCATGAGGCCATAAGGCTTGTTGCGGAAAAGCGGGGGACCGAATCTGGTTTTAAAGCCGCCGAGGCATTCATGGTGATACGAAGCATCTGGGGGTAAAAAGAGATGGCCGATAAACCTTATATACTGGGTATAATTCCCGCGCGAGGCGGCAGCAAAGGCGTGCCTCGCAAGAACATCAGGCCCATAGCGGGCAAGCCGCTCATAGCATGGACAATAGAGGCCGCAAAGGCGTCGCGCCTTTTGGACAGATGTGTCGTATCTACCGAGGATGCCGAGATAGCCGCGGTATCACGTTCGTTCGGTTCGGAGGTCCTCGAACGGCCCGCTGAGCTTGCCACGGACGAGGCATCTACGCTTGGAGTCCTTAGGCATGCGGTGGAGAAGATACCGTGCGACATAGTCGTATTACTGCAGGCCACATCTCCGATACGGTCCAAAGGCCTCATCGATGAATGCATAAAGGAATTTATCGACAAAGGATACGATTCGCTGGCAACAGGTTTCATATGCAAATATATGGAATACGCCAAGGACGTGGAGGTCAGCAGTGACGGTAAGGAGCTCAGGCGGCAGGATATACCGGGTTTTTTCTATGACGACGGCAACGTATATATTATGAAGGCCGACCTTATACGGAAGAACGAGCGTTACGGCAGGAATATAGGCCGTAAATTCATAAGCAGGTGGGAGAATCATGAAATAGACGACCAATTCGACTTCTGGGTCGCGGAGAAGATACTGGCCGAAGGCAGATATTAACACAGGGCGGGACTTATGGAGCATTCGAAAGATTATCATGATTATGTTTTTAAGGACGGCAGGCTTGTCGGGGACTTCGAAGGCATGTACAGACATTCTTCCGATATCCCGTGGCACCAGGACGAGACGTCCCGTTCCGTCTTCTCCGACATCGATATCGCCGTGTTGAAGCAGCATAGCTATGATTCGATATGCGAGGTCGGATGCGGCATGGGATATTTCACCGATAGGCTTCGTAAAGAGCTTTGCTCCACGAACGACGGCCAGAGGCCGCGCGTTACCGGATTGGATGTATCCGAGACGGCGGTCCGCAGGGCAGGAGAGCTCTTCCCGGAATGCAGGTTTGCCGCGGCGGACGCTCTCGTCGAGAGGCCCCTTAAAGGCGAATGCTTCGATCTCGTGGTCGTCAAGGAAGTGCTGTGGTATGTGACCGATGGCCTGGACAGGTTTCTGGTTAACCTTTCGGACATGGTAAAAAAAGACGGCTTTCTTTACGTGTCGCAATCTTTCCCGGAAGAGAAGCAGTGGGTTGGGCAGGACGTCATAGGATCGCCGGACGACCTTATGACGATCTTGTCGAAAAAAGTCGATATTGCCTATCACTGCATAGAGTGGGATTCGAATTGTGCCGGCAGGCCGCTTGCGCACGTCCTGGGGAAGAAACGATGAGGATAAATAAGGACCAGGCCAGGCCTTCCAGGCTCAAGAAACTGGTGTTCGATTACCGCCGCGGCCGCGGACACATGGCGGCGTTTATCATGAACAGGCTGCGATGGCATTTCTATCCCAGGCTTCAATATGTATCGCGATTTCCGGACCATGTCGACATAGAGATATCGTCGGCGTGCAATATGAAGTGCCCGATGTGCTATACGACGACGGAGGAGTTCAAGAGCAAGATATCCAAAAAATTCATGGACCTGGAACTTTTTAAAAAGATAGTCGATGAGTGCGCGCGTTACGGGGCCTATTCGATACGCTTGAGTTTAAGAGGAGAGCCGTTCATCCATAAGGATGCCGCCGAGATGGTCGCGTACGCAAAGCTTAAGGGCATAAAGGAGGTATCGTCGCTTACAAATAATCTAGCCCTTACGCCGGAGCTGTTCAAAAGGCTTATGGATGCCGGTCTCGACTGGCTTACAATATCATTCGACGGTCTCGGAGATACCTATGAGAAGATAAGGACCCCCGCTAAGTTCGAGGATTCATACGGCAAGATAAAGGAATATAAGCGTATAAAGGAAGAGGCGGGCTCACCAAAACCCGTAGTCAAAGTACAGACGGTATGGCCTGCCATAAAAGATAACGCAAAGGAATATTTTAACGCGTTCGATCCGTATGTCGACGATATAGCGATAAACAGCCTGGTCGACTATCTGCATAAGGATACCGATATAGAATATGTGGACGATTTCGTATGCCCGGTCCTGTACCAACGTCTTGTGATAGGCTCTGACGGCATCGTGCTCTTGTGTTCCAATGACGAGTTTTGCGCGAACCCGGTGGGAGACGCAAATCTCGAATCGATATATGACATATGGCACGGAGAGAAGCTTGCCGCAGCGCGCGATATACACAGAAGGCGCGAAGGCGCGAAGCGCATCGAGGCTTGCCGTCACTGTTTTTTGCCAAGGAAGTCGGAGCCGGTGGCGGAGGATTTCGGCGAAATGAAGATAGTCATAGATAAATATACGAACAGGCCGGACGAGATCGGGAAGTAACGATGAAGATAACGATACATCAGCCCGAGCATCTGCCATGGCTGGGACTCTTCCATAAGGTATCCCGCGCCGACGTATTTGTCGTCCTCGACAATGTGCAGTTCCGGAAGAACTATTTCCAGAACAGGAATAAGGCGCGGACGGCGGACGGATGGGCGTGGTTCACCGTCCCGGTCACGCGCAGTATCGATACGGTGGTGAAGGATGTGCGCATAGCGCCAGCGGCGCGGTGGAAAGAAAAGTGGTGGAACACCATATATCTGGCCTATAAGCGCGCGCCGTATTTTGAAAAATATTCCAAGCCTATAAAGGCTGAACTGGACAAGAGGTGCGAATCGCTATCCGATTTCAATGTCGGGCTTTTGAAATGTATGAATAGGTCCATGGGGATCGGGGCGCAGTTCATGCTTGCGTCGGAGATCGGCGCTAAGGGCTCCGGCAGCGATCTTATTCTTGATATATGTAAGAAGCTCAAAGCGGACTCGTATCTGGCCGGGATATCGGGCAGGGATTACCTGAAACTGGACGATTTTAAGGCCTTAGGGGTAGCGGTGGAGTTCCAGGAATTCCACCATCCTATATACAGGCAGTTATACGAGCCTTTCGTGCCGTGCATGTCTATAGTCGATCTTCTATTCAATCACGGCGAGAAGAGCATGTCTATAATTAACGGTGAAGGCGTTCCGGTGATGCAGGAACTTTTTCTGTGAGGATATATGAACAGGACGATAATAATAGCTGAGATAGGCGAATGCTTCAACGGCGATCTCGACCGGGCGCGGGAGCTTATCGCTGTCGCGAAGAGGGCCGGTTGCGACATTGCCAAATTCCAGACGCTCGACTATGAGAATATTTCGGAGAGCGATCCTGAGGCGGAATGGTTCAAGAAGATCGCCCTCGATCCCGAGAAGATAAAGCTCCTTATGGGTTACGCGGCTGCTTCAGGCATCGGGATCCTCTTTACTCCGGAGAATGTGAAGACGGCGCGATGGCTGGCCTCATGCGGGCTCAAAGACGTCAAGATAGCCAGCAGCTGCATGGCTGATAGGGAGCTGGCGAAGTTCATCAATAATAATTTTAAGCGTGTATTCATGTCGACCGGGATGGCAACGCTCGAAGAGGTGCAAATGGCGGTCGCGAGCTTGCCCGGCATAAAAGAACTTTATCTGCTCCATTGTGTATCCGAATACCCGACGGGACCGCTCCTTGAAAAGAGTGGGCTACGGGCCCTATCCCCGAAAGACGTCCGGCTTAATATGATGAAGATCCTTATGTCGCGATTCCCGAAATGCAAAGTAGGATACTCGGACCATACGGCAGGCATCCTGGCGCCGGTCGCCGCCGTAGCGGCAGGCGCTCAGGTGATCGAGAAGCATATCACGCTCGATCGCGATACTCCGGTCAGGAATTTCAAAGAAGGCGGTGAGTATATGGGTACCGACCATGTGCTCTCCCTCGAGCCGGATGAGCTGTCTGAAATGGTCCGGCAGGTCAGGGAAGTGGAGGCGATGCTCGGGGATAATGTGTGGGAGCGTTCGGAGGGCGAAAAGATACTTAGAACCTTTTTGCGGGAACGTTTCAAGGGGAACGCATAGCGTTATGTATATATGTTTCAGGACGAAGGGCAGTCACAAGCAGGGCATGGGTGACGTGACCGGTTCGCTGGCTATCGCCGACGAATTTAAACGGCGTCGTCATAACATTACCTTTATTGTAGACCGTGATCCTGAAGCGCAGATGGCCATTAGGAATCGCGGATATAGATTTATCCCGGTAATAGGTAAGTCCGAATCGCGGGCGTGGGGACGAAGGCATTTTGATATCGCTATCGTGAACCAGATGAGCAACACCCTGGATCTTTTGAAATGCGCGAAGGCGCATTGTAATATGCTCGTCACCATAGACGATACCGGTACCGCCTCGAAGAAGATGGCGGATCTAAGGATAAACCCGCTTTATTATACGGCCGGGGCGCTGTGTGACCCGAAATATATTCCGCTTGAGACGGATTTTCAGAAAGCACACAGGAATAGGCAGGTCTGTCGAAAGGTCAAGAAAGTTCTGGTCACGATGGGTGGCAGCGATACATACGGATATACGCCCCAGATACTTCCGGTCATCAGTAAGAATGCCGGCGGGTGTGAGATAGCCGTGATTATAGGCCCGGCTTTCAAGCATCATAAAGAATTGAATAGCGCGCTCGCAAAGGCCGGAAGAAAATTTTCGGTCCTTCATGCGGTAACTCATAAAGAGATGAAGAAGTGGATCTTGTGGGCAGACCTGGCGATATGCGCAGGCGGCAATACGCTCTTCGAGATGGCATGCTGCGGGACTCCCGCCGTGGTTATCGCTAGCGAACCTTTTGAGGAGGAGACGGCGTATCGGTTGGCGAAGACGGGGTTTGGGAAAGTCGTCGGATTCAATAAGAAGCTTGATGCGGCAAAATTAAGACGGTACATGCGGGAATTTGCCGCGGTGCGCGAGCGCTCGCGCCATTCAAAGGCTGGAATGCGTCTTGTTAAAGGGCTGGGTACCGTGCATATCGTTGACTCTATAGTTAAAAGGCACAGACAGGCAACAAATGGAAATAAGTGAAAAACGCTGGGCAGCGGAATCAGTCAAGACCGTAGCTTGCGAATATTGCAGGGCGCCGGAAGCGGATTTTGTAACATACAAAAGTCAGGACCGGACATTCTCTTTGACAAGCGACCGCATAGTAGGCATGTATAGATGCGGTCAGTGCGCGCTGTATTTTGCTTATCCAAAACCATCCCTCAGCGAATTGAAAAAATTCTTTGCCGGTGAATATTATGCGGCAAAATACGGCACGAAGCTTGCCGCGGCATTGGCAGCCTATCCGTCCGGAAGAAGCATCGCCGCAGAGATCAAGGATCTGCGCAGGCGCGCGAAGGATCTTTTGCATATGGTGTCGGGCAAACGCTATCTACGGATAGAAGACCTTCTGCGAAGGCACGTTATACACCTGTCTGATGCCAGACCGGTCGTCCTGGAAATTGGGGGCGGTGTCTCGCCTTATTTATATCTGGAACGAGAAGGATTTTCTTACTCATGCATCGAGCCGTCCATGGATGCCGTGGATTCTTTCAGGGATAAGGGATACGACTCTGTGGCGCAAGGATTTGCCGAAGACCTCGGTGCCGTGCGGACGGGGTCGGTGGATGCGATCATGTACATTAAAACCTTGGCGCATGTGTCCGATCTTAAGAGGGCCCTTGCCGAGGCGCGCCGCGTTCTGAGAGATGGCGGCATAATGATCATAGCCGATAGCAACGGCGATGGCGATATCCTTGAGAATATTGTCAGCAGTTACTCATATTACATGTTCCCAAAGCAGTTTTTGAGCAGGTTTATGGAAGGTTTTACGCTGGCCGAACAGATATTTGTCGATGATCAATGGAAGATCTGTCCCGACGGCCTTAAGATGGTCGCTGTCTTGAAGAAAGAGCGGTGTCTGCATGCCAAAGACTAAGAAGCCTATCGCTGTAGCGATCATAGGATGCGGGGATATAGCCGGACGCTATGATGAGCGTAAGACAGACTCCGGAGTTTTCTCTCATGCCATGGCGTATAAGTCCGTCCCCGGCATTAAGATCGCATCGGCATTTGATACCAACGCAAAACGGCTCAACCGGTTTTGCGAGTATTGGGGTGTTGAGCAAAAGGCGTCGTCGTTCGACGATATCGTATCCGGGAGATACGACATAATCAGCGTCTGCACACCCGACGCTACGCATGAGCGCATCGTCGAAAAGATATTACGGAACGGTTCTGCGCGGTATGTCTGGGTGGAAAAACCGTTGGCAACTTCGGCGCTCGCGGCGGAGAAGCTTATAAAGCTTGCCCGCAAACGTGAGATCGGGCTGTGGCTGACGAACCAGCGGCGGTGGGAGCCGTGCCACGCGAAGATGAGGGAGCTGATAAGAGGGGGTGGGCTAGGAGAGTTGGTCCATGCGACAGGGTACTATGTTAAGGGTATGACGCATATAGGCTGCACATTGATAGATACGCTTAGATACCTCTGCGGCGACGTAGGTTGGGTGAGAGCATATCCGCCTTTTAATACAGGCAGTTATGGCGCCGACCACTCGCTTGTAGGGGCGCTCGGATTTGTCCGGGGCGGTTCGGCTAGTATCGTAGGGTGCGATAAGGAGAAGTATATTTATAGCATATTTGAGATCGATATCATGGGTACGCACGGAAGGATCCGCATAACGAGCAACGGTGATATCATCTCGATATATAATGTGGGTAGCTACGGACGCTATTCTGGGTTTGGAGAGCTCAGGCTGATAAAAACACTGAAGACCGAAATGAAGTGGTCTATGAAATACGGGGCAGAGAAACTTATCGAGGCTCTGGTCTCGGGCAGGGTTTCTGATGAATATGCAAAAGAGGGGCTCACGGATCTGCGAGTCGTAGATGCTTTTAAGAGATCTGCCCGGCGAGGAGGCGTCCTGATATGCCTGTGAAGAAGGCGCTCGCGTTCGCTCGTGAAGCGGGAGGGGTCGCGGCTGTCAGCCCTGTTTGCAAGGAACTTGTCCGACAAGGATGGGACGTGCTTGTCTTTTCAAAAGACAATGGCCGGGACGCCTTTGCACGTAAAGGCATTTCATGCATGGACCTGCCGATATTTGATGGAATGTCCCTGGAGGGCTTTCTGAAAGGTAAGTGGGGTGTGCTGCCCGGTCTTGTCCTGACCTCCGCGGCAAGTTTGCCGACTATCGATATGACCGAGAAGCTTTTGTGGCGCTGGGCCTCTTCCCGGGCGATCCCGTCCGTGGCGATACTCGACCAGTGGCAGAACTACGCGCTCCGTTTCAGCGGTCCCGGCGCAGACAAAAAACTCGAGTATATGCCCGATACTATATGCGTCATGGATGAACTTGCCAGACGGGAGATGCTGTATGAAGGGCTGCCAGACGACAGGCTTGCCGTCACAGGTCAACCGGCATTCGATGGCATACGTAAGGAGCACGATGCGGCCGTGTCACAGCGCCGGGAGATCAGAAAAAGAGCGGGCATATCCGACAAAACTACTGTAGTTATGTTCGTGGCGGAAGCGCTCAAAAAAGATTTCGGCACATCTTTAGGATATGATGAAATTTCTACCGTGCAATTTGCCGGAAAGATATTGGATGAGCTTGCGGCTCGGGAAAAGACGGACATAACATTTATGATCCGGCTTCACCCGGAAAATAAAAAAGGCGAGTTCGATCGATTTGCGAAGAAGTGGTCGGCCATTAAGACCGTCGTCGCCGGTAAAGAGCTTGCGGCGCGCGAGGCGATAGCGGCTTCCGATCTGGTCGTTGGAATGACTTCCGTGATGCTTCTGGAGAGCATCATCTCCGGCGTGCCGACGGTTTCTCTACAGATAAACTCGCGGACGCCATCCCATTGCGTGGCTACAAAAGCGAATGCCATACCGTTCATAACGACCGAGGCGGCCGGGAAGAGCGCGATATCGTCGGTCCTCTGCGATGTTGCATTCAGGAAAAGATATCTCGACGCTCAAAAGAGTTTTAATATACGCGAAAACGCGACCGACGGGTGTGTGGCTGTTTTGAATAAGATCATTTCCGGAGAAAGGCTACGTTCATGAAATGCAGTGATATTATCGGCATACAGTGGGGATGGAACTCTACGGCAGCGCTGTTGCGCGATGGTAAGCTCATAGCCTGTGTCAGCGAAGAGCGCTTTACCCGTAAAAAGAATGAGATGGATTTCCCTCTGAAGGCGCTAGGCTGGATCATGAAGGAGTATGGTGTAACGAAGGATACTATCAGTGCCGTTGCTATTGCCTCGATAGAAGGCGACCTCGAGTATATGCTCACCAGACGCTATACGGATTACAAGATCAAAGACCATATTCGTGAGCAGGAAGAATATTGGCACCCGAAATTGTATCAAAATAAAAAGGTTTCATACCTGGATCTCTTCAAGGATAAGATCAAGGATGATCTCTACCCGAAGGCCTATTGGCGCTCACAGCGACGCTCGCCCAGGCCGGCCGGGTACAGTGAGGACAGGGAGGCCATTGTAGCGGAATTCTTCGGCATCGATAAGTCAAAGGTCCGGCGCATTGAGCACCACTCATGCCACGCAGCGTACGCGTATTACGGGTCCCCGTTCCGGAATAAACCATGCCTCATATTTACCGTCGATGCTTACGGTGACGGGCTGAACGCGACTATAAGCCGCGTTGCTGGTAAAAACTGCTGGGAGGGGGTAGAGAGAATATTCTCTACCGATAATTTTCAGATAGGAAGAATATATCGCTATATGACGCTTCTTCTGGGAATGAAACCGGATGAGCATGAATACAAGCTTATGGGGCTTGCCCCGTATGCTAAACAGGACTATTATTTTGACGCGCTTGAGGTTTTTCGCAAGACGCAGGTGGTGGAGGGATTGAACTTCGTGTATGCGGAAAAACCGCAGGACCTGTACTTCCACTTTAAGGAACATCTTAACGGCCACAGGTTCGATAATATCGCCGGCGCGGTGCAGCGGTATGTAGAAGACTGCCTCGTGAAATGGACATCTAATGCCGTCAAAAAATTTAATATACATCGTATCGTGTATAGCGGCGGAGTCGCGATGAACATAAAAGCTATGGGAAAGATCGGAGATCTGTCGGGGGTAAAAGAGATGTTTGTGTGCGGTAGCGGGTCCGACGAATCGCTGGCAGTCGGCGCGGCCTACATGGCCTGCGAGAGGGCGCTTCTTAAAAAAAACCGAAACCCCGAGAAATTTATCAGACCGATCGAGAGTATGTATCTTGGGCCGGATACCGGGCTTAATAGTGCCGGAGAGCTCGTCGGACGCCATAAACACGGGCGGTTCGATGTCACGAAAAATGTTTCAGCTAAAAAGATAGCACGTCTCCTGGCGGACGGAAATATCATCGCCCGTTGCGCAGGCAGGGGCGAGTTCGGCGCCAGGGCACTCGGGAACCGCAGCATCCTGGCGAAGGCCTCGGATCCGGCGATCGTGCCGGTCATCAATGAGCAGATAAAGAACAGAGATTTCTGGATGCCCTTTGCGCCCGTAGTTATCGAGGAGGATTGGAAGAGATATCTCGTCAATCCGAAAAGTATCTATAGCCCGTTCATGACCGTGGGATTTGACACAGTTCCGGAAAACCGTCGCGAGATAAGGGCCGCATTACACCCGGCGGACCATACCGCCAGGCCGCAGATGCTCAAGAGAAAAGACAATCCGGACCTGTGGGAGATCATGCACGAATTTAAGAAGATAACCGGCACCGGATGCCTTCTTAATACATCCCTTAATTTGCACGGATATCCCATCGTCAACAACTACAAGGACGCAATGTATGTCTTTGTGAATTCAGAGCTTCAGTATCTGCTGGTTGACAAGGTGCTTATACATAAAAAGAATAACAGGAAAGCAGCGAGATGAGGTCACAGATGAAATTAGCGCTTTTCGGAGGCAAGCCGGTCAGACGGAGGCCGTACCCTGCGCACGTGACTACGGGACAGGAAGAGAAGGGGGCGGTATTGCGGGTCATGGAGTCCGGTATCCTGTCGGACTTCGAAGGGTCGAACAATCAATGGTTCATGGGCGGCAAAGAAGTAAAGGCTTTTGAGAAAGAATGGGCAAAGCGCTTCGAGGTTAAATACGCGGTGAGCGTCAATTCCGCGACATCGGGCCTTATGGCTGCCGTCGGCGCCGGAGGCATAGGACCGGGCGACGAGGTCATAACGACGCCATGGACGATGGCCGCCACGGCTACCGCTATCGTGGTCAACAACGCCGTGCCGGTCTTTTGCGATATCGAACCCGATACGTTCTGTATATCGCCGGATGATATAAGGAAAAAGATAACGCGCAGGACCAGGGCTATCATGCCCGTGCATATATACGGTCATCCGGCTGACATGGACGAGATCATGGCGATAGCAAGAAAATATTCCCTGACGGTCATAGAGGACGCAGCGCAGTCGCCGGATGTGCGATATAAAGGAAAACTTACCGGATCGATAGGCCATATGGGAGTCCACAGCCTGAACTGCCATAAGATCATTCAGACAGGCGAGGGTGGAGTGATCACTACCAATGATGATGAACTGGCGAAGAGACTTTGCCTAATACGCAACCATGCCGAGGCGGTAGTGGCAACAGGGATGAGAGTAAAAAGTTTGTCTGGTATGGTAGGGTGGAATTATCGCATGAATGAACTCGAAGCGGCAATAGGGAGGGAACAGTTGAAAAAACTCAAATCCCTGACCGCTGCGAGAATGGAGCTGGTCGATTACATAACGGAAAAACTCAAGAAATATATCGGACTTATGACACCTGCCATACGGCCGGATTGCGGACACAGTTTTTACAGATATCCAGTCAGGATAGACAATAAGAAGATAAAGATCCCCGCTCCCCGGATAGTCGAGGCATTGAACGCCGAGGGCATGGATTTTTACGCCGGCTATTTTCCGCTCAACCAATATCCTATGTATCAAGAGCAGAAAGGCTTTGGCGATAAAGGATGCCCTTTTAAGTGCCCATTATATAAAGGGAAGGCAGATTATTCCTTGAAGGAGATGCCTAATGTCCGGCATGCCATTGAATGGAGTTTCTCGACGGAGGTCATTCGCCCGCCACTTACTTTTAAAGATATGGACGAGATAGATATGGCATTCGAGAAGGTCTTCGGGAGCCTGGAACTGCTGGCCAGATAGCAAAGGATAGTTTTGATGAAGGTGCTATTTTTAGAGATGCCATCGAGAGAAAAGAATTCAGCGCCTCCTTACGGGGTGCTGTATGCCGCCGGCGCTGTAATGCGCTCGGGGTATGAGGCGAAGATAGTCGACTATTGCAACAAAGCGCTTTCCGACGTGTCTTTGGCCCGCGAGGTCGATGGGTATAGACCGGATATTATAGCTTTCGGCGGCATCACATCATCGTACCGGAATCTCAAGAACAGCGCGGAATTCCTCAAGGGGCGATACCCTGAGATCCCTCTGATCGCCGGCGGCGTCATATCGTCGATAGACGAACTTTTGTTGAAACGCGCCAAAATAGATCTGGTGGTGCTGGGTGAGGGCGAGTCTATCATACCGTTGCTTCTGCGCCATTATAATGGCGAACTGGCCATAGACAATGTGCCAGGCATCGCTTATCTCGAAGGGTTCGATATACGTCGAACCCCGGCCCAGGCCCAGGTGGCGGCTCTTGATGATATACCCGTACCTCCGTATGAGCTTCTGGATATGGAGAAGTATCTCTACCCGTCGAAGGACTGGATCGAGCATTATTACCGTTTCAATGACAGCCAGAAGAGCGAGATAGTCCGGAAGATGGAAAAGACGCCCTACATGCTCGCTATCATGACGTCTCGCGGGTGTACGCATAGATGTATATTCTGCTACAGGCATATGAAAGGGATAAGGCAGCATTCGGTCCCGTACGTTATAGAACATATGAAATTCCTGAAAAAGAAGTACGGCGTTGGGCTGTTCCAGTTCTGCGATGAACTGACAACCGCCAACAGGAAATGGATCTTCGATCTATGCGACGCCATTGAACGGGAAGCGCTCGATATCAATTTTATAGTGTTGAGCGCGCGCGTAGACACGGTAGACGAAGAGATGCTGCGCAGGCTCAAAAAGGCCGGATGCGTGATGCTCAATTACGGATTCGAATCGGGATCCGATATCATCCTGAAGGAGATACGCAAAGGCGTGACGAGAGAGGACAACCTCAGGGCGGCCAGGCTCGTAAAGAAAGCGGGCATAAAGAACGTGCCGGAGATAATGATAGGCTTCCCGAGCGAAACGGACGAGACGATCGCCGACACTATATCCTTCCTGAAGGATGTTTCGCAATATCCTTTTTCCGTTAACTATGTTCTGCCATTCCCTAAGACCCCGCTGTGGGACTATTGCATAGAGAAAGGCATGATAAAGGACGAGGAGGAGTTCATCCTTAACTACGGGGAGGCGGCCCATTTCAGCATAAACCTGACAGGTCTTCCCGATAAAAAGGTCAAGTCCTGGTGGACGCGCGTTATGCACCAGACGATGAGGCATATGTATTTAAAAAATAAGGACATCAATGGGCTGGCGAAGATCGAGGCGTGGGCCTTTTTGCGCAGGAGCGGGTTGTGGCGTTATGCGAAGCTTCTCCGCGGCGCGGGTAAAAAATAAAAGATGAAGAATATAGCTATCATCGAAAGGCCGGAACATATCGATGCGGCGCTCGAGCATTTCCTGCCGTACGAAACGGTATTCATCGCCGCGAGTGCCCAGGCAAGCTGCGAACTTCAGAGGAGAGCGATCTCTTTTACCTGTGACGAAGATGTCCTTTCGCCGGAAGAGTTCAAAAAGATCGGTTCGGATGATTTCGGCCTTACCGAGTCTATTGTAAGCAGGCTTGACGAAGCCCTGGGCGAAAAATATCCGGTATTTAAGGAGAGGTCATTCCGGCCGTTCCGCTGGAATTTTTATCGCATTAAGATAATGCTGGATGCCGTAAGGTCGAGGAAGATGATACTGGACGCGCTGATAAGACGCGAGAAACCCGTTTGTATAGGGGCGCCGTCGTTCGCCGCTCCCGGAGAGACACACGACCACCATCTCTTCTTTAATTTAAGTGATTCGCTTTACGGGCTTCTGGCCGACCGGACGGCTAAAAAGGAGCATATAAATGTCCAGCGGTGGCCGGCAGGACCTTTTGTTGCGGATCGCATGGGTAAAAGCCTGTCGATAGTGCCGCGATCCATACGTAATGCCGCAGCCGGGATCAGAAAAATCGGAAAAGTGCCTTTCGCGAAACGGGGTGCTCCGAATATTTTATACGGGGTGCTAGATTACGATATTGTGGACCTGGTGAAGGCGATGTCGAAGGAGGCTAATTTTTATTCTTATGAGAACACGGGCTCGATCAGGTTCCTGTCATCGCCGTTCTGCTGCAGAAGCCAGGGCCGGCCCTTACCATTCCGCAAGCTCGACACGAAGAGTCTCTTCTCCGGCGTGGGTACGATTTCCGACGATATCGTCGACGATATAATAATGACCAGGCTCGCTTCATATGCCCAACGCTATATCCCGGTATTATGGAGTGCTTTGAACCGCATGGATGAAGTGGATTCCAGTAAGGGATTTAAGACGTATATACACCATGCCGGAGCATCCGACGCCCTCAGCGCTATCCCGCTATATTATTTTCAGGACCGTAAAAAACCTGTGGTGATAGTTCAGCATGGCGGGTATGGCTACGCAAAGAACGCGCAAGTTGAATATTGTGAGTTTGACCATAATGGATATTTTTTAGCATGGGGCGAAGGTGTGGCGGATATGTACGGTGATCGCGGCAGCGGAAAATGCAGGATCAAGCCTGCCGGATCGCACGGTGCGGGATTGATAGCTAATGGCAGGAAGGTGAGGAGCAGGATAAGGAAGGTTTGCTACATCCCGGGAAGCTACCGCGGCTACACCGCGTATTTTTCCGGCGGTCAGCTGGCTCTCGATTCCAAGGTTTTCGGTATGGAGTCGCGCTTCCTGTCAGCGCTGAGGCCGTATAGAGGAAGGTATGACTTTACCTACAAGGCCGCTCCGCGCTCTGTGCGCAGCTCTCATCTTTTCGGGGATAGTCCGATGCCGGACTGGATAGAACGCAATATGCCGTGGATGAAAGTGGAGACGGCCCCGCTCTCTTCGGTGATCCATGATTTCGATATGTTCATAATAGACTTCCCGACCACTGTGCTCATCCATTCGCTTGCCTCCGGCGCAGAGGTCGCGGTCTATGCGGGCAATCCATATTACGTTATATCGGAGGACGCGCTGAAGCTGCTGAAGAGAAGGGCGGTCGTCGGCATGGACGAAACCGATTTCATCGAGAAGGTCTGTTCGGTGCTCGAAAGCGGAAAGACGGTCTCCGATATCGCGGATACCGCTTTTCTGGAAAGATACGGCACGTATAAGAACGACGGGCGCTCTCTTGAGCGCATAGTAGCGGCTGTGAGGGCGGTCATCTAACGGGGCAGGACATGATAAACAAACTGAGGCATATACTTACGAAGGCCGAATGCGGAAAGCTAGCCGTCTTATCGGCTGGGGCGTTCTTATTGTCGCTGACAGAGACGTTCAGCGTCGGGATAATACTACCTATAATGGGCCTGTTTATAGACCCGGGCAAGATAGAAAGCTCCGCGCCTCTCCGGTGGCTATATTTATCTTTAGGTTCGAAGAGCCCGGCTGATTTTCTCGCGGCTCTAATACTAATAGCGATCGCGGCTTTTATCTTCAAGTCTCTCTATTCGGTGTACATGCTATACGCCCAACAGAGAGCGATCAGCGCTATCTATAACAGGCTGACGGAATCGGTCCTCTCATCGTATACGCATAAACCGTATTCATTCCATCTCGCAAATAATTCATCTGTGCTATTCAAGAACCTCAGTGCGGCCGTCGGGCAATTTACGTCTGGTTTTATACTTCCGCTGGTGATCATAGGGTCTGAGTTTATCGTGCTCGCAGGATTGTTTATTTTCCTTCTATGCGTATATCCGTTGGTCACCATGATGCTTATCGTCATATTCAGCATCGTGATGGCGGCTTCGCACATGTTCCTGCGCGGCCGTCTTAGGGCTTATTCCGTACAGAGGGAGAAGTCCTACGAGGATATGTATAAGAATGCCCTCGAAACGCTCGGAGCCGTCAAAGAGATAAAAGCTTACGATGCCCAGGAATTTTTTGTTACAAGATTCGCAAGAGCCATCCGGGATTATTCGAACAGTTTCGTGAGATTTACCGTAGTCTCGAGCCTTCCGAGATATGCGCTGGAGATGGTATTGTTCTCGGTCATCCTTGTCTCTATACTGGTAAGCGTGTATATAGGAAAGCCTTCGTCAGAGATGGTGCCCATGATGACGGTTATGGCCGTGGCGGCGCTGAGGTTGTTACCTTCGATATCCAAGATATCGGTAAACATAAATCTCTGCCATTATTCGGCGAACAGCGTAGATATAGTATACGATATATTGAAGACACAACCCGTCGGAAAGGTCGAACCATCCATCCCGGGAACGACCTCTTCAAGATCCGGCTCTAAGGGCGCCCTTGTATTTGATAACGTCTCTTTCCGTTACGATGCTGCCAAGGAGCCCATATTCGACGCGCTGTCGCTCGACATACCGTTACGCAAGATGGTAGCGTTCGTGGGGGCGACGGGCGCCGGCAAAAGCACTCTCATCGATATTATAATGGGACTTATAACTCCGTCCGCAGGCGCCGTTATTTACGACGGCAAAGATATAACGGCCGGCGCGATATCCGAATACAGGAAGAGGATAGGGTATGTTCCGCAGAACATATTTCTTACCGATGACACAATAGAGTCGAATATCGCTTTCGGCGTTAATAGGCCGGATATAGACAAGCGCCGGCTGCTTGACGCAATTAGGGCAGCGCAGCTGGAGTCGTTCGTCGGGGAGCTCCCAGATGGTGTCCACACCATGATAGGCGAGCGCGGCGTGAGGATATCCGGCGGGCAGCGTCAGAGGATAGGCATAGCCAGGGCGCTTTACCGCGCTCCGGAGCTTCTCGTATTTGATGAGGCCACGTCGGCGCTCGACGCCCATACAGAAGCCGGTCTTTACGCCGCGCTAAGGGGTCTCGGCAGCGATATCACTTTGATCCTGGTAACGCATCGTATAAGCTCGCTGGAGAAGGCGGACATTATTTATGTTATAGATTCCGGACGTGTTATCGATAAAGGCACCTACACGGAGCTGGAGGGGCGCTGTAAATTATTCTCTCAGATAGCCAGAAGCTATGCTTCGGCGACCGAAGAGACTAAGGAGGTATCATGATAGATCTGAAAAGAGCTCTCAGGCAAAGACGTGTTACGATAGGGTCGTGGATAACGCTTTCGCATCCGGCAATAGCGGAGATCATGGCGAATTCCGGTTTTGAATGGCTCGCGGTGGATATGGAGCACAGCGCGATAGGTATAGGCGAGGCGCAGGATCTTATACGCGTTATAGGCCTTTCGGGATGCGTCCCGATAGTCAGGGTCGGAGCCAATGACGCCGTTATAATAAAACGCGTTATGGACGCCGGAGCGCACGGAGTGATAGTGCCTATGATCAATTCGCGCGAGGACGCGCTCGCCGCTGTGGATGCCGTAAGATATCCGCCGGCCGGAAAGAGGGGCGTGGGGCTGGCCAGGGCTCAAGGGTACGGCTTCGGGTTCGATGAGTATATGAAGTGGGCCGGTGAGAACAGTGTGGTCATCGTGCAGATAGAGCATGCGGAAGCCGTCAGCAACCTGGACGATATATTGAGCGTCGAAGGCGTGGACGGTTTCATAGTCGGACCGTATGACCTGTCAGCGTCGATGGGTGTGCCGGGCGATTTCAACCATCCGAAAGTGCGGGAAGCCTTTCGCGCGATAAGGAGGGCGACTCTGCGACATAAGAACGTTTCGCCGGGCTTCCATGTGGTTCCGCCCGATGCGACGCAGGCGGCGCGGAAGATAAAAGAGGGCTACAGGTTCATCGGCTTCAGTCTTGACACAATGTTCCTGGGGACGAACTGCCGGGACGGACTTGCGAAACTGAAAGGAGCGGCAAAGTGAATATAGTAGGCATAGTGCCGGCTCGCATGGCATCGAGCCGTTTTCCGGACAAGCCAATGGCCGGGATATGCGGCATGCCTATGATAGGGCACGTCTATTTTCGCTGCAAGATGAGCCGGCTTCTCAACGAGGTTTATGTGGCCACCTGTGACCGCGAGATAGCGGACTATATCACTTCGATCGGCGGCAAGGCGATAATGACCATGGATACTCACGAACGGGCCAGCGACAGGTGTTCCGAAGCCCTGCTGAAGATAGAGGAAGAAAACAGGGCGAAGGCCGATGTTGTCGTAATGATCCAGGGCGATGAGCCGATGATAGTTCCGGAGATGATCGATGCCGCCGTGGAGCCCATGTGCTCGGATCCATCGATCGGTATCGTGAATCTGACCGCCCCGATAAAGACCAGGAGCGACCAGGATGACCCGAACACCGTAAAAGTGGTCATGGACGAGCGTCAGGACGCGTTATATTTTTCGAGAGAACCTATACCATCATGGAAGAAGGGCGCGAAGACGGTACCTATGTATAAGCAGGTCAGTATAATGCCATTCCGGAGGGAATTTTTGATAAAGTTCGCCCAGCTTGCGCCCACTCCATTGGAAATAGTAGAATCGGTGGATATGCTCAGGTTTCTGGAACACGGCTATAAGGTGCGCATGGTCATATGCGGGCACGAGACTTACAGCGTCGATACGGTGAGCGATCTAGAGCGGGTGGAGAAACTTATGCGAAACGACGAGCTATATAAACGCTACGCTAAGCGGAAGGCATAAAATATGGCCACTACGGCAAGGCAGGCAATGTTCGAAAATATCCTGACCGCTTCCGTCGAGAGCGCCGCCGTGGAGCAGGGGCTTTCGGACATGGCGAGCAGGCTCGAGAGGATAGTGCCGGATATAACAGATCAATATTCAGGCCGAAGGCTCGACAGTCATTATCTCAAGGTGAAGGTGCGGAACCAGCACGCCTTCCAGATGTCGCTCATCGAGCGCGTCGTGAATGAGTTTTCGCAGCCCGTCATAGTCGATATCGGTGATTCCGCCGGCACACATATCCAATATATAAAAGGTATTTTGCCGGCCGGGAAGCAAGCGCGGTGCCTGAGCGTCAACCTGGACGGCGATGCGGTGGAGAAGATAAGATCTAAAGGCCTCGAAGCGATAAAAACGAAGGCCGAAGACGTGGCGAAATATAATATAGAGGCCGACATATTCCTCTGCTTCGAGATGCTAGAGCACATGGCCGATCCGTCGAATTTCCTGCATAGTCTATCGCGCGATACGAAAGCGCGCTATCTGATATTTACGGTGCCGTACGTCAGGGATAGCAGAGTCGGCCTGTATCATATAAGGCAGAAGAAGGAGGGTGCGGTCAGCGCCGAGGTAAATCATATGTTCGAGCTTGATCCCGAGGACTGGAAATTGATCGCAAGTCATTCCGGCTGGGCGGTAAAGCATGAGCAGATATACCTTCAATATCCCAGGCTGAATATTTTACGTATGACTTCGCCGGCATGGCGGCGTTATGATTTCGAGGGATTCTACGGTCTGATATTGACCAGGGACGAGACCTGGTCTTCCCGTTATACGGATTGGCAGGCTTGACCGCCTACGCTGTTAAGGAGACGAATATGAAGGCGAAGAAATTACGTGTAGGGATCGCAGGATATGGCGTCGTTGGCAAGCGCCGCAGATACTTCATAGACCAGCATCCTTCTTTCAGGACGGCGGCGGTGTGCGACCAGAATTACAAGAGCCCGGGCACGATGGCGGACGGCGTAAAATATTTCCCGCACTATACGCAGCTTCTGAAGGAGCCTCTTGATGTGCTATTCGTCAGCCTGCCGAACTACCTTGCGGCCGAGGTGACCATAGCCGGGCTTAAACACGGAATGCATGTCTTCTGCGAGAAGCCGCCCGGAAGGGACGTCTCCGACATAGTGAGCGTTATAAAGACAGAAAAGAGGCATCCGTCGCTCGTACTGAAGTACGGGTTTAACCACAGATACCATGAATCGGTCCGCGAGGCACTGCGCATAATAAAGTCGGGCGAACTCGGCCGTATAGTCAACGTCAGGGGGGTCTACGGTAAGAGCAAGATAATACCGTTCTCGGGCGGATGGCGCGCCGAGCGCAAATATGCGGGCGGCGGGATATTGCTCGACCAGGGCATACATATGGTCGACCTTATGAGGCTCTTCTGCGGAGATTTTGTGGAGGTCAAGAGCTACGTATCAAATGGCTACTGGAAGCACGACGTCGAAGATAACGCGTATGCGCTGATGAAGGATGCCCAGGGAAGGGTGGCCATGCTGCATTCCAGCGCGACTCAATGGCAGCACTGTTTTGCGCTTGAGATCGCGCTTACCGACGGATATATAGAGTTGCAGGGCATATTATCCGGGTCGAAAAGCTACGGAGAAGAGAAGCTTATCAAGGGCAGGCGCGACGAATCCGACACGGGGGCCGCCAAAGAGGAGGTAGTGACATATCTTGAGGACAACTCCTGGCGCGACGAGATATTCGAATTTGCCGATGCGATAACGAAGAAGGTCCCGATACAGTCCGGCAGCAGCATGGATGCCTACCATACGATGAAGCTTGTATATGATATATACTATGCCGATCCTGACTGGAGAAGAGAGTTTGGGATAAAGGCGCCGAAAAATATAAAATAGGGGGATAGGGTGAAAGACCTGATGACGTGTAACAAAGATAAAAAGGGATATCTGAAAAATTACAGTTCGTACCTGTCGGAGCTGCTGCTGCGCCTTGACTACGGCGCGGTAGAAGAGGTGATACATTGCTTGCTCGACGCCAGGGATCGTGATGCGACCATATTCTTTGCAGGTAACGGCGGTTCCGCGGCGACAGCGTCTCATTTCTCTCAAGATCTCGGCGAGGTTGGCAGGAAGACCGGGACCAAATGCTTCCGCACCATAAGCCTCAATGACAGCGTGCCGTACATGACCGCACTGGGCAACGACTACGGCTACGACCGCATATTCGCCGGCCAGCTTGAAGCCCATTTCCGGAAAGGCGACGTCCTGATCGTTATATCGGCCAGCGGCAACAGCCAGAACATCCTGGAGTCGGTAAAATTGGCGAACAGGTCCGGAGGGATCACGATAGGCCTCGTCGGTTTCGACGGGGGAAAGCTGTCCGGGCTCTGCAGGCACGTAGTTCACACGGCCACAAAAAAAGGCGAATACGGGCCCGTCGAGGATGTTCATCTGATACTTAATCACATGATAACTACCTGCATAATGTCGCACGGCGCAAAGTCGAAGAGCAAGAGGAAGGGGTAGGATGAAGCCCAAGATCATGATAGGTCCGTCAACTTTTGCGGCCACAGACGCTTTGCCGCTCGAGAAGCTCAAGGCCGCTGGCTTCGAAGTGCTGCCGAACCCGTTTGGGCGCAAACTTACAAAAGCTGAACTTGCCGAAAGGCTCCCGGGGGTGGCGGGACTGATAGCCGGGCTCGAGACGCTTGATCGGGACGTGCTGGCGGGATCCGAACTGAAGGTCATATCCAGGTGCGGCGCCGGCATGGAGAACGTAGATCTTGTTGCCGCGCGGGAGTTCGGCATCAGAGTTTACTCGACACCGGACGCGCCGACTGCGGCGGTGGCGGAGCTGACCCTGGCGGCTATGCTTTCCATGCTGCGTTCGATACCGCAGATGGACAGAGATATGCACGACGGCAAATGGAATAAGCGCATCGGCGCCCAGCTCGCCGGAAAGACCGTGGCCGTTATAGGGTTCGGCAGGATAGGAAGATATGTTGCGCGGCTGTTGAAAAGTTTCGGGGCCGTCATACTTGCCGTTGATCCTGCGGTAACGGCGGATGATATCCTGAAGGAAGGCGCGAAGCCCTCCGGAACGGATGAGGCGCTGGCAAAAGCCGATATAATAACCATACATGTGAACGGCGCGAACCATATCATCGGCGATAAAGAATTGAAGGCAGTGAAGAGAGGGGTGTATATATTGAACGGCGCGAGGGGTTGCGTGATAGATGAGCGTGCGCTGGTCAGGGCTATAAAGGAAGGACGCGTCGCTGGTGTTTGGTGCGACGCCTTCCCCGAAGAGCCTTATACCGGAGAGCTTACCAAATACGAAAGCGCGCTGCTTACCCCGCACGTCGGATCGTATACGAGGGAATGCCGCAGCCGGATGGAGGCGGAAGCCGTTGAAAATCTTATAAAAGGGTTCGGCGAGTAATGGACTATTATAAGGAGGCTAAGATGAGGCTGGACTTTTGCGGCAAGACCGCCGTGGTGACCGGCGCGACCCGCGGGATAGGCAAAGATATAGCCGATAAGCTGACGGCGCTGGGGGCCAGGCTGCTCCTGACAGGAACGGACAAGGCGCAGATACGGGCATTGAACGCCTCGTTGAAAAAATGCAGCCTGGTCCGCTACTATCATCTCGACCTGCTCGAAGACAGGTCTATAGAGCGCTTTCTTTCCGAAGCCAAAAAAGCCGGACCTATAGATATATGCATAAATAACGCGGGCATAAACCGCATAAATAGCATAGAGAATGTAAAGACCGGGGATTGGGATGACATAGTCCGGGTGAACCTTAGAGGGCCTTTCATGATATCAAGGGGGATCGGCATGATCATGAAGAAGGCAGGCAGGGGGCGTATCGTGAATATGGCGTCGATACTCGGGGTAATAACCAGAGGAAAACGGGCGGCATATACCGCCACAAAGGCCGGCCTTATAGGCCTTACGAAGACATCCGCGGTCGATCTAGCCCCGTATAACGTGCTGGTGAACGCCGTATCGCCGGGGTTCGTTATGACAGATCTTACAAAACGCATACTCTCAAAGGGCGAGATGTCAGTGCTTAAGGCCGCGATACCTCTAGGCAGGTTCGCATCACCCGACGAGATATCGCGCGTCGTGATATTTTTAGCCAGCGACCTGAACACTTATTTGACCGGGCAGAATATAATAGTGGACGGTGGTTATGTCGATATATAAAAAATTTACGGTGCGCTCGAAGATAAAGGACTACTCCGTATATTTTTCCGATGATTTCGGAGATGGTCTCGAAAGCGGTTTAGATAAGAGGCCTTTCATCATGATCGACGGTAAAGTCGCGAGGCTCTATAAGAAAGAACTTGGGCGATTCCTCAAAAAATACTCTCATCTTGTGATCGAGGCGACGGAGCCTAACAAAGCGCTCGCCAACATCAATACTATAATACGGCGCCTGATCGACAATGATGTCAAGAAGAGCCATGTCCTTGTCGCGATGGGCGGCGGGATAATACAGGATATAACCGGATTCATAGCCTCCATAATGTACCGCGGGATGGACTGGATATTCTATCCTACGACGCTTCTGGCGCAGTCCGACAGCTGCATAGGGAGCAAGACCTCTATAAATGTAGACGGTTACAAGAACCAGATCGGGAATTTTTATCCGCCGCGGAAGATATTCCTGAATACCGGATACCTCAAGACGCTGTCCGATGCCGACATAAGGTCTGGCCTGGGCGAGATAATAAAGGTACACCTGCTCGACGGGAAAAAAATGGCCGGATACGTTGCTGTAAATTACGAAGCCTCGATAGGCGATCCGGCTGTCATGGACGCTCTTATATACAACAGCCTCAAGATAAAGAAGGGCGTTATAGAGAAGGACGAGTTCGATGCAGGATACAGGAACATAATGAATTATGGCCACACATTCGGTCACTCCCTGGAGTCCGTTACCGGGTACCGCGTGCCGCACGGCCAGGCCGTTACCGTAGGTATGGATATAAGCAACTATCTGTCATGGAAGATCGGTTATATAAACGAAGCCGTTTACCGCTGGATGCGGCTGGCGATCGAAAAGAATATGCCTTCACTGGAAAATTTCGACATAAATATGGCGGCTTTCTTCAAAGGCCTTACCAAAGACAAGAAGAATGTCGACAGCAGGGTAGCGATGATACTTACGCGCGGCCCCGGAAAGATGTTCAAGGAAGCTTACCCGCTGGACGGCCGCATGAAAAACCTTATCCGCGCTTATTTCAAAAAGACAGCCCTGAGATGATAAAGACCCGCCGACCCCTTTACGTCCTTTACGCTCCGCGCGAAGATCTGGATCCCGATGACGCGGTTCTCAGTTTTATGAACCCGGACGACGAATATAATGTTGCTTGGCGTCATCCGAAATTCTTTTTCGGAAGGAAAGAGATGGAGGGCATTAGGGAGGATGCGCGAGCGAGCTATGTCGGCCTCGTCGCGCGCATAGGCGCAACCAGGTGCGGCGGCAGAACGCTTCGCCAGGCGCTTGCGATCGACGGGAGTGGCAATCCGTGGTGGTATCATAAGGTAAGCGAGAAGCAGGTCGAGGTAGACGGCACCTTCAATTTTCTTCTGCAGATATATACCATATGCCGCGTTGCCAGCCGCGGGAAGTACGAAGATATTGCGCTATTCAACGCCCCGGCCGAGGTCTGCGATGTTATAGGGCCCGCATATAAAACCGAGGCGAAAGACACGGTGCGGGACAGGAGGCCCGTTCTCCTTAGAGGGCTCTTCTCGCGCTTGAAGTTCCTTGCGCAGGTCATCCGTTATCACGTCGCGCTTGGCCGTACGGGCAAGCTTCCCGAAGGTAGACCTGACATAGTTTTTCAGGGATTCTGGGATTGGTCGGTTACCGCGGACGATAGAGGGGCGGTCAGGGACAATTATTTCAAGGCATTGCCCGACCGTCTTAAGTCGAATGGCATGACATCTTCCTGGTTCCTGATGCTCGACCCGTCATATAAGCCCGGTTCCCAGGGCCGGCAGCTGAAGAATGTACTGTCCTCTTCGAAAAATAACCAGCGCCTCATATTCGTAGAAAAATTTCTCGGTATATGCGATATCTTGTCAGCCGCGCTAAACTTCAGGAGCGCCGTCACCTATATCCGCCACAGCCGCTCGAAGGAATTTAGATCCATATTCAGGACGCGGGGTCTGGACCTATGGCCTCTGTTGCGCAAACCGCTGGCCTACTATTTTTTCAACGCAGGGATACCTAAATACCTTCTTGCCGAAAGCGCGTACCGTAAGGCGTTCCGGTATTACAGGCCTAAAGGCGCGTTCACATTTCTCGAATTCTTCCTGCTGTCCAGGTCGTTTTATGAAGGAGCAAGACTCGGCAGTCCCGAGACCGTAAAGTTCAATATGCAGCATGCCAGCTACGGCAGGGAAAAGACATTTATACTTATGGATGCCGAAAGGGAGTATCGCGGAAGCCCTGACGCATGTCCGGCACCTGCGCCTGACTATTTCTTCGTGATGGGCGAGCTGTGCAGGGATATCCAGATCGAGAACGGCGTAAGCCTTGAAAAAATACTCCTGACCGGATCGGCACGGTACGATAACCTGGACGGTATTCGTGGGCATGAAAGACCGCTAAAGGCCGGAGAGCCGGTGAAGGTACTATTGGTGCCTACGCTGAACCTTGCCATGGAGTTCGAGATAGTACAGGCCGCGAGCTTGGCCGCGGACGGTATCCCGGTGAAGCTGAAGCTCCGCAGCCATCCGTTCGCCAGGATGGAGAACCTTCCCGGATATAAAAAATACAGCGATAATATTATTTCCAGCACATCCACCCTGGAGGACGATCTCAAAGACGCCGATATCGTCGTATCTACCTATTCGACCGTTGCTGAAGAGGCGTTTTTGAGGGGCATCCCGGTCATACAATGGCTTACGAAGGGGTTCAATGGTTCCGTCTTCAGAGACTTAAATATCGTCAGGAAGGTTTCCTCCGCGGACGAGTTAGGGCGGGCCTTAAAATCTTTCATAGCAGATCCGAAACCATTTTATCCTACGAAGGATGCACAGGAGGCTGTGCTGCGCAATTGTTTTTACAAAGCCGACGGACAGGCCTCTTCTCGTATAGCTGATGCAACGGCGAAGATATTGAGTTCGCGCGCAAAATAATAAGGAATAAAGATGACGACCATGATAAGGTCCGAATTCAGCGTCGTGATAACCGCGTACAATAAAGGCGCATTCATCGTCCAGGCCATCGAATCCATACTTTCGCAGACATTTGGCGATCTGGAGGTCATCGTCATCGACGACGGATCTACCGACGGTACCGCCTCCGCGGTAGCCGCTATAAATGATCCGAGAGTAAAGTACCACTATCAGGAAAATAGCGGCCTGCCCGCGATCGCCCGAAATACCGGAATAAAGCTCTCTTCGGGTAAATATATCGTTCTTCTGGACGGAGACGACTACGCGAACAGCGATAAACTGGCCCGGTGCAAGGAGGTCCTTGACCGCGAGCGGGACGCGGATCTCGTGTGCCATAACCTTGCCGTCGTATATAACGGCAAAACCCTCCGGACGACGGATTTCGGTCCGGGCGAAGACGACATGTATTCAAAGCTGCTTTTTTACGGAAATTGCCTGGGGCCGTCCGCGGTGGCGATAAGAAGGGAGGTCTTCTTCGAAGATGGCTTATGGTTCTCAGAGGATAAGGACCTTCGCGCGATCGAGGACTATGAATACTGGATAAGGCTGTCAATGAGGCATAAATTCTACTTCATCCCGGATGTCCTTGGATATTACAGGGTCAGCGATTCCGGGATATATCTAGGCTCTATAGAGCCGAACACATCCAATATGCTGAAGCTTTTAGATTCGCACTTTGCAGCCATGGAGAACAAGAGTCTCTTCTGCCGGATCGGCATAAGGAAGCGAAGGTCGCAGGTGATGTCCGCGGCAGGCAGGATGTACAGCCACAAAAGAGAGTTTGGACATGCCAGGAGATGGTATCTGAAAGCGTTAGCTGAATACCCCATGAATTACAAGGCCGCCATATGCTACATTACCGCACTTGCCGGACTACGGCTTACGTATAATTGATCCCAGCCAAATCTAACCATTATTGTAGTTGCCCGACAGCCCCTTTTTATATATAATACAATATCTGATGATTATTAAGATATGTAAGGGGCAGCCTGAGTGAATGTAGCAAAAGAGACCGGGGATACATATAGCTTGCTTTGGGACAGGAGCGCATCCAGCGTTCCTGCGAGATGGCATTTTGACGCCATGCAAGAAGTCATACCGGATCCCATAGTAAGGGGTAATCTTGGCATAGAGGTGGGCTCGGGATGCGGTTACGATACCTGCATAATGGCCAGGAACAACCCTTCCGTCAGGCTGGTCAGCATGGATATCAGCGACGGAGTATATAAGACCGGCCGTCTGGTGGCCGGCCTCGGCAATGTCCTGGTGATGAAGTGCTCCGCGCTGTGCATAGCCGCAAAGGATTCGACATTGGATTTCGCGTATTCTTTCGGTGTCCTGCATCACACCGCGGATCCTGAGAAAGGTTTGTGTGAGATCGCCAGGGTGCTTAAAAAAGGGTCTCCGGCATTCGTCTATCTATATGAAGACCATTCAGAGAATCCGCTCAAGTATCTTGCGATAAAGGCCATATCCGCCGTAAGAGGCCTTACCACCCGCATGCCGGACAAATTGCTTTACGTGCTGTCATGGATAGCCTCGCCGGTCGTATTCGCGTTTTTTACCATACCGTCAAAGATCATGAGGAATTTTAAGATCACAAAACCTATTGCCGCGGCGATGCCTTTCAATTTCGGTACCGGGCCGTTCTCGCTGCGCGGAGATTTGTATGATCGTTTCGGGGCTCCTGTGGAACGCCGGTTCAGTCGCAAGGGGATCTATAAGTTATTTGAAACCTGCGGTTTCTCGGACGTTAATGTCACGAGGCTTAAAGACACTGCCGGATGGGTGGCATGGGGGCATAAAGTCTGATGCTTACGAATAGAAATATAATATGCATATCATCGATCGATTGGGACTTCATATGGCAGGGTCATCAGGAGATAATGTCGACTTTCGCCAAGAACGGCAACAGGGTCTTGTTCATCGAGAATACCGGAGTAAGGGCTCCCAGGCTCAAAGATGTGCAGAGGCTGAAGAAAAGAGTTATCAACTGGGTAAGGAGCGTAAGGGGGTTCCGGCAGGAGATGGAGAACCTCTATATATATTCACCGCTCATGCTTCCGTTCCCTTTTTCGAGGGTGGCGGCATTAGTCAACAGGTTACTGTTCATCAGGCCGGTGCTGCGCTGGATGAAGCTCATGAAATTTTCCGATCCGATAATATGGACCTTCCTGCCTACAGGCACGGCGCTCGATATAATAGATAAGATAGACGGCAAACTGCTGGTTTATTACTGCATAGCGGATTTCAACGAGCTCGTAAAAGACCCGAAGAAGATTATGAAGACCGGGGAGGAGCTGGTAAAGAAGTGCGACGTAATATTTGCCCAGGGAGAAGTTCTTAAGAAAAGGTGCGAAGAGTTCAACAGGAACGTCCATATCTTTCCGTTCGGAGTGAAGATGGAGGTGTTCAGCGGGCTTAACGGCGCCGCAGCAGGAGTTCCCGAAGACATGAAGGGCATCAAGAAGCCGGTAATAGGGTACGTGGGTGGCATACACAGGCATATCGATTTTAACCTGATAAAGAAGATATCGTCAGCGCATCCTGAGTGGTCCGTTGTGATGGTCGGGCCGGTGCAGACAGATGTATCCTGCCTTGAAGGGCTGAAGAATGTCTTCCTGCTCGGAAAGAAAGATTTTTCCATGCTGCCGGGATATGTTAAAGAGTTCGATGTTTGCATAATACCTTACGAGGTCAGCGGATATACGGAAACAGTCTTTCCGACAAAGCTGAACGAGTATCACGCGATGGGCAAACCGGTCGTCTCCACCGCATTGCCGGAGGTGGTCGGCTTTAACTCGAGAAACGGCAACATAGTAGGCATAGGCAGGACCGAAGACGAGTTCGTGGCCCGGATAGAAGATGCGATGGGCAATAAGGACGATCGGTTGGCCGGGTTGAGGATGGAATCGGCGGAGAACAACAGTTGGACATCCAGGATAGAGAAGATGAGCGGAATTATCGAGGAGGCCATCGCTTTAAAAGCAAAAGGTCCGGCGGACTGGCGAGAGAGTTTCCGCAGGATATATAACGTATCCCGCAAAAAAGCGTTAAAGGCGATAGCCGCCTTATCGGCCGGGTATCTGCTGATATTCCACACGCCGCTTATATGGATTATGGCCGGGCCGCTAAAGATATCCCAGCCGCCGGCTGTTTCGGATTGCGTCGCCGTGTTCGGCGGAGGCGTAGGGGAGTCCGGTAAGGCAGGCCAAGGGTATGAAGAGAGAGTAGGATATGCCGTGGAACTGTATAAGAAAGGGTATTCGAAGAACCTCATATTTTCATCCGGTTACAAATCCTTCTATAATGAGACCCTGCTTATGAAAGCGCTGGCAATGGAGCTCGGCATACCGGACAGCGCCATAATGCTCGAGACCGATGCCGCCAATGTCTATGAGAATGTGAAGTTTACAAAGAAGATCCTCGAGGAACGCGGGTGGAGGAGCGTTATGGTGGTGAGCTCGCCTTACAATATGCGGCGCATATCACTTGTCTTCGGTAAACTGGGCCGGAATATCGGTGTGAAATATACCCCTCTGCCGAACAGCTCATTCTATTCGCATGCCTCCGGAGGAGTATTCGACAGGCAGATTAATATTCGTCAGATACGCGGTATACTGCATGAATATATCGGCATCGTCTATTACTGGCTGAAGGGATGGATATGAAAGAGCTCGTGTCGGTAGTTGTGCCGGTCTTTAATGAGGAAGATAATATCCCGCTTCTCTACGAGGAGCTGAAGAGCGCGTTTGCCGGACTCGGGAACCCGTATGAAATAATATTTGTCGACGACGGCTCTACTGATAAGAGCCGCAAGCTGATAGAACAGATATCCGTAAAGGACCCCGGGGTTAAAGGGATAGTCTTCAGGAGGAATTTCGGGCAGACATCGGCCATAGCGGCGGGGATAGCCGCCGCGCGCGGCGAGTACATAATGACCATCGATGCCGACCTGCAGAACGATCCGAAGGACATAGGGCGACTGCTGGAGAAACTGCGCGAAGGTTATGATCTTGTGAGCGGCTGGAGAAGGGACCGGAAGGAGCCTTTCTTCTCGAGGCGCCTGCCGTCGATAACTGCGAACAGCATCATATCGGCCATGACCGGCCTGAAGTTGCACGATTATGGCTGCACGCTGAAGGTATACAGGCGCGAACTTATAAAGAATGTGAACCTTTACGGCGAGATGCACCGTTTCATACCGGTCTATATACATTGGCTGGGAGGCAGGATCGCCGAGGTCGAGGTCAACCACAGGCAGAGGAAGTGGGGTAAGTCGAAGTACGGCCTGGGCAGGACGCTGAAAGTTATACTGGACCTGATAACCGTAAAATTCCTGCTCGGCAGTTATTCGACCAGCCCACTATATTTTTTCGGAGGCTGGGGTGTCTTCCTTGCCGGAGCCGGTATCCTAGGTGCTGTGGTAACGCTGGCCCAGAAGTTTATTTGGGGGTACTGGGTGCACAAGAATCCGCTGCTCCTGCTCTCTGTATTTGCTTTCGTTCTTGGGACGCAGATAATATTTATAGGACTTTTGGCCGAACTCAGCGTGCGGATATATTACGAAAGCACTAAAAAACCAACATACATAGTCCATGAAACATTCAACTGCTGAAGCGCAGCGGCGCGCGCCATGCGGTGATTACGAAACGAGCCTGTTTGACAGGTTCTACGATCTCAGAAACAGAAATTTCTTTTATAGCGGACGTGCCAGGATAATAGAGACGCTGCTCAAATCAGATGCCGGCAAGATAGCATGCCGGCCGGACAAGATAAAGATAGTCGACGTCGGGTTCGGACATGGCAGCAAGATCTCGAAGGATAGCCTGCCGGATGCGATAACGGTTGGCGTTGACATTAATTATAACAGCTTGTCACGGATAAAAGGCATGGCAGGGGCGGATACGGTCCTGGTTAACGCCGATATACAGGCCCTGCCGTTCAAGGAAAGTTTCGATATGGCTATGGCCCTCGATATACTTGAGCACGTGGACGATGATGCCCTGGCCCTGGATATGATATATCGGTCGTGCAAGAAAGGGGCACTTCTTATCATGACCGTTCCAGCAACGCCCTCTATGTACGGCATTTTCGACCGTCTCGCCTTTCATAAGAAGCGGTATTCTGCCGGAGAGCTACGGAAGAAACTTGAAAAGGCCGGGTTCTCGGTAAAAAAGTTGTCGTATTTTATATCCATACTGTTTCCGGTTATATACCTGTATCGTAAGCTTAGAGAGTTTTGCTTTCGGCACGATCAGGACGCGTCCATAGCGAATATGGCAGAAACCAGGACCGTGCCTTTTGTGAACGGTTTGTGCATGGCGACGATGATAGCAGAAAGCATGTTAATAGGCAGGTTCGATCTTCCGTTCGGATCGTCGATAGTCGCGCTGGCAAAAAAAGAGTGATATGGATATGCGGACCAGGACAAAAGTCGTAATTTTGCTCGCGGCGGCCTTTCTCATAAGGCTCGTCCTTATAATAGCGCTTAAAACGTATGAGTATCCCGTTAAATGGGAGTACGAGGTCATAGTAAATAACATACTTTCCGGAAAAGGTTTCCTTTACAATTTTCTTCAGGTCCCATACAGGTCCTTCAATAATCCTTTATACAGCTATATCTGCGCTGGTATATACTACATCACGGCGCATAGCTATTTTGCCGTTTTGGCCGTGCAGTCGCTTTTCACTGTATTGCTGGCGGCGGTGGTGTTTAATATCTCTAAGATCATGTTCAACGAAAAAACCGGGATCATGGCAGCGGCCATCATTTGTTTCCATCCGGGATTAGCTTATTACGATATATTCAATCTGATACCTTTAAGCATAGATTCATTCATAATAGCCGCGATAGCTTTGCTTTTCATAAAATTCAAAGAGAGGCCTACGCCGTTAAATATGGCGCTCATTGGCGCAATTATCGGAGCGGGAGTTCTTTCAAGAGGCATAATCGGAGCCATATTGCCGTTCCTGGTCCTTTACAGCCTTATATCTATGAGATCCGTTACTATAAGATACAGGATAAGGGCGGTAGCCTTCCTTTCTTTAGCGACATTCGCCGTGATTGCGCCATGGATAGTTAGAAATTATGTAATTCATAAACAGGTCCTTATAATATCGACCACAGGCGAGACTTTCTGGAGAGGCAACAACATGTATGCAGTAGGGACTTCCCTCGCTAAGGACGGAAGATCGATACTTGAATTATGGCCGGAAGATTTTCGCAATAAAATATATAAGATGGACGAGATGAGGCAGAAGAAGTTCTTTGAAACCGAGGCGTTAGAGTTTATAAAAAACCATCCGCTTGATACTGTAAAACTTTACATAAAAAAGATGTATTACTTCTGGTGGTTTTCGCCTCAGAGCGGCGCTCTCTATCCCAGGACGTACCTGATCGTATATAAATGCCTCTATCCGATCTTTCTGATATTTTCGGCCGTTGGAGCATCGACAGCCCTATTTTTCAGGGGGGAGGCACCCAGAAGCAATGCCCTTGTCATGATATTTATATTAACGTCAGTATGTCTTACGCAAAGCCTGTTCTATGTCGAAGGACGCCATAGGTGGCTTGTAGAGCCGTTGCTGGCTGTATTTTTTTCATATGGGGTACTAGAGTCGTTGAGTTATATAAAAACGGTTACCGGGCTTTCTAAGGTCAAGGGAGGGCGGCAATGAGAGCAAAATTCATAGACAGTAAAGGAAATATCTTCGGCAGGATAAATATTATAGATCTGTTCCTTGTCATATTCATAATAGCTTCATTTTCGTTGTTGGCATTAAGCTATAATAAGTTCAATACGAGAGCAAGCGGCGCCAACGACATAATATCGAAGTCAAATATCACGGTCAGGATCGAGGGGGTGCTAATTCCCGAAGATGTGGTGAAGGCGATCGCCGTGGGCGACAAGGACCTGCGCAACACTGCCGATTATTGGGCTGTCGTCAAAGATGTGGAGATCGTGAAGCCCCGCACTTATCTGGCAAGGAGCACGGGCAATATTATGAAACTTGAAAGCCTGGACATCGACGCGCGCAGGGATATCGTGGTAACGCTGCAGATTCAGGCAATGAAGCGTGCGGGAGAGTATGTATTTGGCGAACAGGTGATGAAGCTTTCTAAAGATTTCACGTTCATAACATCGTTATATAATATTTCGGGCAGGATAATAGGCATGGATGTTACTACCGGGAGCGACAAGAGATGAATAGCCTTAGGGCTGTATCGATCGTAGGCATCGCCGCCGTACTGACGAATGTGATGCTGATGGCGGCCATCGGGATCGAGTTCGAAGGCTACAGAGCGCTTTTCAGGGCGGTCGTAATAGCGCTTCTTCTGCCGGGGTTATTTTCCGACGCGAAGTTCAGCGATGTTATAAAAAACAGCAGGATAATAAAAGCTGTATTCAGGATAAGGTAGCATGGAAGGGTCGAAGAAAAAGAATATCAAAATAGTCAGGGTCATATCGCGTTTGAACGTGGGAGGACCGGCCATACATACAGTGCTCCTTTCCCAGGCATTGAACAATGACGGATATGTTGACCTGTTAATTTGCGGTAAGATATCCGACTCCGAAGGAGATATGGGGTATTTTGCGCGGGAAAAAGGCGTAGGCTGCATCGTCATACCTGAGCTCAAGAGAGACATATCTATTAAAGACGATGCAAAGGCATTTATAAAACTTCTTGCTATAATCAGGAGAGAGCGCCCGGACATCGTCCACACTCACGCGGCAAAAGCCGGAGCGCTGGGCAGGCTCGCGGCTATTATATCAGGCGTGCCTGTGCGTATACACACATTTCACGGGCATATATTCGACGGCTATTTCAGTCCGTTCAAGGCGAAGGTATTCCTGCTCATCGAAAGGATCATGGCGCTTTTTACGAGCACGATCGTAACAGTAAGCGGTGCGGTGAGGGATGAGATAGTAAATAAGCTCAGACTTACCGATGGTAAAAGATGCGTTGTTATACCTTTGGGGCTTGAGCTTGATAAATTCCTGAGAGGGGATGCCGATGGCAAGCCGATCCGCAAAGAGCTTGGCGCGGATGACGGCACGGTGCTTGTCGGCATAGTGGGCAGACTAGTTCCTATAAAAAACCATGATATGTTCCTCGATTCGGCAAAGTCTTTTCTGAAAAAGAATCCCGGAGCCGACATTAAATTCGCGGTGGTGGGTGACGGAGAGATGCGCGATTACCTCGAAAGGCGCGTCGCGGAGCTGGGCATAGGGGGATATGTTATTTTTGCGGGATGGAGAAAAGACCTGGCGGCCGTGTATGCGGGCCTCGATATAGTGGCGCTTACATCTTTGAATGAAGGAACCCCGGTTTCCATAATAGAAGCAATGGCGTCGGGCAGGCCGGTTGTCGCCACGGAAGTGGGCGGGGTCGGGGACCTTATAACGCATGGTCATGACGGTTTCCTTGTAAAGAGCAATGATGTCGAAGGATTTTCAGACAGGCTTTCAGAGCTTATTTCGAGTAAAGAGATGAGATCGGAATTCGGGCGCTCCGGCAGGGAGCGCGTAAGATATAAGTACTCTAAAGAGCGGCTCGTGAAAGACATGGAGGCTCTGTACGAAGAGTGTATCGATAAGGCTCGTTCAAAATAAGGGAGGTTCCAGAATAATGAAAAATCTGATCACGGGAGGCGCCGGATTCATAGGTTCCCATCTCGCCGAGGCTCTTTTAAAACGCGGCGAAGAGGTAGTCGTCATCGATAACCTGTCGACCGGAAGCATGCAGAACATAAAACATTTGAAGCCGGATGCCGGGTTCTCGTTACATATAGATACTATCATGAATGAGGCGCTGATGAGACGGCTTATCAAGGGGTGTGATATTGTATACCATATGGCGGCTGCTGTAGGGGTGAAGTACATAATCGACAATCCTTTAGAGTCTCTCCAGACAAACGTCAAGGGAACGGAACTAGTGCTGGAACTTGCGAATGAATGCGGTAAGAAGAAGGTTGTTATAGCCTCTACCTCTGAAATATACGGCAAGGACAGGCCCGGCAAGAGGATATTTAAGGAGGACGACGACAGAGTGTTGGGCTCTACGACCATCTCCAGATGGAGCTATTCTTGCGCAAAGGCCATGGACGAGTTCCTGGCCCTAGCTTATTGGCGGGAGAAGAAGCTGCCTGTCGTGATAGTCAGGTTCTTTAACACTATAGGCCCGCGCCAGACCGGTACGTATGGTATGGTGGCGCCCAGGTTCGTAAAACATGCCCTGCTCGGGCAGCCGATAACGATATATGGCGACGGGAACCAGACACGCAGCTTTTGTTATGTGTCGGATGTGGTAGGAGCCTTGATCGCTATTTCGAAAAACGGAAAAGCTGTAGGCGAGATATTCAATATAGGCAACCCCAACCCCATAACCATCAAGGAGCTGGCTCAAAAAGTTAAGCGCCTGACAAGATCAGCGTCGCCTATAGTGTATGTCCCTTATGAGAAGGCCTACGAGAAGGGCTTCGAGGATATGAGGCACAGAGAGCCCGACATATCCAAGATAAAGGGGCTTGTCGGTTTCCAGCCAAAGGTAGATTTGGATGACGCGCTCAAGGCGATAATAAAATATTTTGAAAAATAGATACGGAGAGATATATGCTGCACTGGACTAGCATAGTAGAGGTGTTCGTTACGGCTACCTTGGTTTCTTACGTTATAACCCCTCTCGTCAGGAAACTTGCGATAAAGACCGGGTATTTGGACCATCCGCTGAGTAACAAGGTCCATGCGCATCCGACGCCTCTTTTGGGCGGAGTCTCAATATATTTAGCTTTTATGGTAGGCATAATGATGACGATAAGATTCTCTCACGATCCGAAGCTTATCGCCATACTTACGGGGACGACTTTTCTGCTGCTTGTGGGCCTGATCGATGACAGGATGGGTATGATGCCGGAAGTAAAGCTTCTGGGTCAGTTCCTGGCTGCTATGATAGTAATAAAATCCGGCGTGCGCATGGACTTCCTGCATAATTATTACCTCAACGTGGTGCTTACTTACATATGGATCATAGGTATCTCGAACGCTTTTAATCTCCTGGACAATATGAACGGGCTATCCTCCGGTATCGCAGCCATAGCTGCTACATTCTTCGGCCTGGCTATGTGGTCAGGTAATCAGATAGATGTTGCCGTAATATCATTTGCGATGGCCGGGGCCTCGCTCGGCTTTCTAAAGCATAACTTTCCTAAAGCGAATATATTCATGGGAGATGCCGGAAGCCTGGTCATAGGTTTCGTACTGGCCTCGACAGCCGTTTTAGGAAGCTGGACGACAGACTTCCTTACCACGTCGATAGTAATGCCGATGATAATACTGGGTTATCCCATATTTGATACTACACTGGTTACCATCGTCAGGATCAAGGAAGGAAGGTCCATATTCCAGGGAGGAAGAGATCATTCGTCCCACAGGCTGGCTCTTGTAGGCCTTAAAAAGAAGAGGGCAGTGCTGGTCATATACGGGATATGCATAGCGCTCGGTTTAAGCGCGCTTGTCATACAAAGGCTTCATATACGATACGCTGTCTACGTAATAGCGGCGGTCGCGCTATCCATGCTGGCTTTAGGCGTATGGCTCGGCACTGTGGATACCGGAAGATTCGGCAGGAGTAAGGCGGGTAATAATGGCGCTGGATAAGAATATGTTCAATAAGATCTCCGACTATGCGATCAAATGGTGCGTGTTAGCTATTGTATTTGCTGCTCCTTTCTCAAAGTCTATTTCCGAAATATCCATATCGATCGCGATAGCTTTGTGGGCAGGCAGAAAAGCGATAAATAAGGACGTTCATTTAAAGCGCACCGACTTGAATATATTTTTTGCCATATTTGTGCTGACCGCGCTACCGTCATTATTAATGTCCGGGTTTTTATCTCTAAGCTTGAAAGCGATGGTCACAAAAGTTTTGAAATACGTTTTCTTATATTTTGTGATAACGGAAAGCATGGATAGTAAGAAAAAATTGAAAGACGTATTTATTATAGCTCTTTTATCGGTTATCGTAGTAACTACGGACGGTTTCTTGCAGCACTATCTTACAGGGACGGATTTTCTGCGGAACTACCCATCGTTCAAGGCGCGTCTTGCCTTAGACCCTGACGGGTTCTCAAGAGGTTTTCCTACATCGTGCTTTCCGTTCCCGAATGACCTTGCGGCATGGTTGCTGCTCGTGATCTTTCCAACCTCATGCCTGGCGATCTTCGACTTAAAAAAATATAAGATACGCCCATTAATATGGATGTCGTCCGCGGGGATCTTCTATTTGCTCTTCCTCACTAAGGCCAGGGCGGCATGGATAGGCCTAGCCTTTTCCACTGTATATCTTGCGCTTACCAAGAGGCAGCTGTGGCTTATAATCCTTCTGGTTATAGCCATAAGCGCGCCTTTCGTTCTTAATATGGAAATGTCCCGCTACATATTTGGTAAGGCCAGCGTTACAGATAGGATCGATATGTGGAGGGTCGGATGGAAGATATTCAAAGACCATCCGATCGTCGGTAACGGCGTTAATACATTCTTCCCACATTACAAAGAATATAGGACAGACCAATGGCAGGGCCAAAAGGGCAGTTATGCGCACAATTGTTATCTGCAAATGGCGGCGGATGTAGGCCTGATAGGACTCTCGGGATTTCTGCTCCTTATCGGCGCCCATTTTTTATCAGTTGCACGCCACATAAAGCACATATCGGACCCGTTTTTTGCGAATGCGCTGCTTGGCATGTCAACAGGAACGTTCGCATTTCTCGTGCTAGCTTTTTTTGATACGAATCTTTATTCGCTTAATCTGGCCACGATGTTTTGGACTGCGATAGGTTTAAGCCAGGCAATAATAATCGTATGTAAAGAGAAGTTCGCATGAAGATCCTGGTTATAAATCCATTCGGAATAGGCGATGTTATATTCTCCACGCCTTTGATCCGGGCTCTGAGGGAGAGTTATCCGGATTGTTTTGTTGGCTACGTATGCAACAAGCGGGCATATGAGGTTCTTAGCTCCGACCCAAATCTGAGCAAGGTCTTCGTTTACGAGAAGGACGAGTATAGGAAAGCATGGGAGCACTCTAAATTAAAATGTCTTAAAATGATATTCGTTTTTCTTGAAGAGATAAAGAGGGAGCGTTTCGATATCGCCATAGACCTTTCTCTGGGGTATCAATACAGTCTCATTTGCAAATTCCTCGGTATAAAACAGAGGATAGGGTTTAATTACCGAGATCGCGGAAAATTTCTAACAAAAAAGATCGATATAGACGGTTTTAGCGAAAAGCATGTCATAGAATATTACCGAGATACATTAAGATTGCTAGGCGTCGATCCTGAGAGATTCAGCCGAAGCCCAAAGGTCCATATAAAGGACCAGGATATCGCCTGGGCAGGCGAATTTTTGAAGACCAGCGGCGTGAAAGACGGAGATCTCCTCATCGGGATTATACCGGGTTGCGGAGCCAGCTGGGGGGCGGACGCAAATCACCGCCGATGGGACCGCGACGGCTTTGCCAAGGTCTGTGATGGTATGGCTGAGCGTTACGGCGCTAAGGTTGTGCTTCTCGGTGATCGCAATGAAGTCGGTATATGCGAAGAGATACAGGGCATGCTGAAACATAAAGCCATTATGTCCTGCGGCAGGACTAATCTCAGGAATTTCTTAGGCCTTATTAACAGGTGCAGACTAATTGTAACGAACGACGGCGGTCCTCTACATATGGCGGTGGGGTTAGGTATAAGCACTATATCTATATTCGGTCCGGTAGATGAGAAGATATACGGCCCTTATCCGCCAAGCCCAAACCATATAGTAATATCAAAGACCGAAATGAAGTGCAGGCCATGCTACAGAAAGTTTAAACATAATGTGTGTAAAGAAAGGCCCTGCCTGAAGAACATTGGTCCAGAAGAAGTTCTGAAGGCGGTTGAGTGCCTCCTCTCAAAGTCAGGTAAAAAGGCGGCGGCGCAATGAAGCTATTGCTGGTCTTCACAGGTATAGCGGAATCGGGGTTTAACACGACCGGAAAACCGCGCAGGCTCGTGTGGATCAACCACGGATTGGCGTCTTTGGCCAGTTCAGCTAAGAAAGCCGGACATGATGTCAGTTTTATAGACGTAAGGCAGCTTGTTTCGTGGGATGAATTTAAAGATGCCGTTAAAGCGGCGCGCCCCGAAGTGGCCGGCCTGACAATGATGAGTGTCGATTACGGATCTGTCAACAAGGCCATTGGGCTAATAAAAGAAGTCGATAGTAGCATAAAGACTGTAGTGGGCGGTCCGCATCCGAGCCTGCTCCTTGAGGATGTACTCAAGAACGAAAATATAGATCATATAGTCCAAGGCGAGGGCGAGATAACCTTTAACGCCCTGCTGGAAGACCTTAAAAGCGGCAAAAAGCCCGAGCGCGTTCTGAAGGGCGAGAAGCCCGACCTGGACAAGATGCCATTCATTGATAGGAAGATATTCGGCGCAGGGGAGATGCCGATAGACCATTTTCTGCGGGTTCCTTTTGTTACGTTGATAGCGGGCCGCGGATGCATGTATAGCTGCAGCTTTTGTCAGCCGGCGGAAAAGATCATATTCGGTCCTAAGGTCAGGCGCAGGAGCGTAGCAAGTGTAATAGAGGAGCTGAAGGCCCTGCGTTCGGATCCGGGTTTCCATAGCCTTATGATACATGACGATTGCCTGACCGAAGACAGGCAATGGGTGCTGGATTTCTGCGACTCGTATAAAAAGAACGGATTTCGCCAGCCTTTCGTCTGCCAGTCCCGGGCGGATATAATATGCAAAAATGAGGATATGGTTAAGCTGATGGCCAGGACCGGCCTGGCAATGTTCCTGATAGGATTCGAGAGCGGGAACCAGAGGGTGCTGAATTTTTTGAGAAAAGGAACAACCGTAGCGCATAACTTCAAAGCGGCGAAGATATGCAATAAATACGGAATCCGCGTCTGGGCAAATTATATGCTGGGGATACCTACGGAAACGAAGGAAGAGGCCATGGATACGCTGCGGATGATAAGGAAGATAAAGCCTTACAGGGCGAGTCCGGCGTTCTTTACCCCGCATCCGGGAAGCGACCTTTATACTTATTGTGAAAAGAACGATCTGTCGTTGATAAAGGACCACAGTGATTATTCAAGATCTCCCGCCAGCCCGAAGATAAAAGGGCTCGATTACGTCTTCCTGAATGAAGTGCTTGAGGAGTCGAAGAAAGTCCCGCTTTCGGTGAGAATAAGAAGAAAGCTAGATCACACTATAGAGCGAAAGATAAAAAAGCATATATTTAAAATGTTCGGATCGCGGAAGGGTACAGCATGCGCTGCGACATAATAATCCCTATCTGGAACCAGCCTGCATTCACAAAAGAGTGTATAGCCAGCGTCGTCAGGAATACGAACCCGCTTCGCTCGCCTTACCGGCTGATCCTGATAGATAACGGGAGCGACAGCGAAACGCGCGACTATCTTAAGAGCCTTTCCATAAAAGACGTCGATGTTATGCTGATAAGGAATGAACAGAATCTCGGATTCGTGAAGGCGGTCAATCAGGGTCTTAAGGCCTCCAATGCGCCGTACGTCTGCCTTCTCAATAACGACACTATCACGTCGCCGGGCTGGCTCGAGAGATTGGCAGATTTCGCGGAGTCGCATAAAGACGCGGGGCTCCTGAATCCGGTATGTGACGGCCATCTCGATACTCCGATAGACGAGTATGCCAGGAGGCTCGAGTCCAACAAAGGCCGATACATGGAGATGAACCAGTGCTTCGGGTTCTGCATGCTTATAAAGAGAGAAGTGATAGATAAGATAGGCTATCTGGATGAGGCATTCGGGATAGGCGGTTTTGACGATACCGATTACTCGATGCGCGCGCATAAGGCAGGGTACCGTTCGGTTTGCGTTCATGACTCGTACGTCTATCATAAGCAGCATGTATCTTTTAAGGCGATGGGTG